>JAAUYD010020311.1_pt1 | contig 113489 bp, 116 predicted proteins | sample 7278101 | NCBI WGS metagenome assembly JAAUYD01 (sample SAMN14350128, study PRJNA611818) | marine sediment metagenome | isolation source: surface marine sediment (0.6m) | place: French Polynesia: Moorea | collected 2018-08
CCATCCAGGCGCGGATGTTGGCCGCCGCCTGGGCGTGGCTGCGCTTGGTCTTGCCCATGTGATGGACCAGCGCGCCTGCTGACCCGGCTCGGCGTCGAGGTGGTGGTCGCCGACGGCGCCGGCTGCTGCGGCGCGCTGGTCCATCACATGGGCAAGACCAAGCGCAGCCACGCCCAGGCGGCGGCCAACATCCGCGCCTGGATGGCGGTGCATCGCGAAGACCCCCTGGATGCGGTGATCATCAACGCGTCGGGCTGCGGCACGACGGTTAAGGATTACGGCTATATGTTTCGGAACGATCCGGAACTGGCCGAGGACGCCAAGACGATCTCCGGCCTGACGCGCGATATCACCGAGTTCGTGGATCAGTGGGGTCTTTTGCCCGTCGATGCGGGCGCGGCCCTCACGGAAAAGCCGGTTGTCGCCTATCATTCCGCCTGTTCGATGCAGCATGGTCAGAAGATCACGCACGCGCCGAAATCGCTTCTGAAAAAGGCCGGCTTCACCGTCAAAGAGCCGCTGGAAGGTCACCTGTGCTGCGGTTCCGCCGGGACCTACAATATCATGCAACCGGAGATCGCCACGAAATTGCGAGACCGTAAGGTCGCCAATATCGAAAAGACCGGGGCGGATGTCATCGCGGCCGGCAATATCGGCTGCATCACCCAGATCGCCGGCGCCGCCAAGACGCCGATCGCGCACAGTGTCGAGCTTTTGGACTGGGCGACAGGCGGTCCGATACCGCCGGCCTTGGAAGCGGTCAGCGCGTCGGCGTCAAGGCCGTAAGGCCCGCCTGCCGGCCAGCATCGCCCGCAGCGCCGGCGGCGGTCCGACCGACCGCTCCACCCTATCTTCCAAGGCGGTTGGGTTTTGCGCCATCGCCTCGCTCACCATCGGCTCGAACGCGTCCCAGATCGAGTCGGTCCAATCCCTGTCTGTGAACAGCGCGCGCAGCGCCATATCGCCCAGCGGATCGGCCCCTGACGGCAGGACCTCCCGACCGGCTCGGCGTGTCCCACCCCCGACACCGCACAAAGCGATCGCGCTGCTAAGACGCTTTTGATCGAGAAAGTGCGCCAGACCCGCCGCCGCATCAGACCGGTCGTCACCCGCCGCGCCATTGTCGTCCAGGCGCCGCCGCCCTGCCGCGGTCTTCTCGAGCGGCCAAAAGTCTCGGCCCGGCCAGAGCGCCCGCAGGTCAAGCGCGCCGAAGGCGCCGGGGCCCGGCTGAATGTCGAGAAGGTGGATCTGGCGGGCTTTGGCCAGCCGGCCCCGCGCGATCGCCCGCAACGTCCGCGATCCCCACAGAGACGGTCCGGAAGCCGAAACGCCTCCCTGTGGCGTACCGGCCGGAGCGGAATCGCGCGCCATCGCCTGACGATACCGCGCTTCGGCGGCGCTGAGCAGGGCGCTCTGCCAGGATGGGTCGCCAGGTCCGCTGTTTACTTGGTCGAGCGGCGTCTTGTCGGCGGGATCGCGCGCTATGGCGTCGCCGTCGATTGGCGCCGCGCCGAAATCCGGCCTGGGTCCGGGCCAGATCGCGCCATGCGGGTTTACCGCATGGATCAGTACCAACCCTGTGTTCCGATTCAGCGCCCGATGCAGCCGGGCGCTGAGCAGGCGGGTCATGAGGCCGGCGGCAAGGAAGCCGCCGACGCGCGGCGCGCTGGAAACCAAGACAAGCAGCCGATCGGCGGCGGGCGCGCCGAGCCGGGCGACATCGCACCAGGCGTCCTCGGCCGCCGACTTGCGCTGCGCCGAATGGCTTTCGAGCCGAGCGCCCACCCTCTGCGCCGCGGCGAGAAAGGCGGCGCGGGCCGGCGCCAGGGCCCCGGGGATCTCGAGACTGGGCGTTTTCGCCGCGTCGTCGTCAGGCCGAGACTGGCCTAAAGTTTGATCATGATCTGTCATCTCGCCATACTGCTTTCATGATTCGAAACGCTGCGACATTGTTCTCCACTGGGCTCCTCACCTGCGCCCTTCTTTTCGCCGCCGCCGCGTTCCAGGGGCCGGCGCGCGCCGACCAGAACGACCCGCGCCTCGACCCGCTGTTCGAGCAATTGTCACAGGCTCAATCTCCCGCCTCCGCGCGCGTCCTGGCGGGCGAGATCTGGCGCATCTGGCTCGATAGCGGCCAGGACAGCATCAATATCCTGATGCGGCAAGGCGTCGAGGCGATGAATTCGGGCCGCACCGCCGAGGCGGCGGAGGCCTTCGACGCCATGGTCGAATTGGCGCCGGATTTTTCCGAAGGCTGGAACAAACGCGCCACGCTGCGCTTCTACGAGGGCGATTTCGCCGGGTCGATTGAGGACATCAAGCGGACCCTTGCGCTCGAGCCAAGGCATTTCGGCGCCCTGTCGGGATTGGGTATGATTTATGATGCGCTGGAGGAACCGGAAGGCGCGCTGAAGGCCTATCAGGCGGCGGCCGAGATTCATCCGTTCTCGTTTCACGCGGAACGCCGCATCGAACAGATCACACAAGAACTGAACGATCGGCGTATCTGAGCCCGGACGATTCGATCCGATCCGCGCAATCAGCAAGAGGCGGCCGTGAGCGCGCTTTTCAAGGAACTGGCTTATCGTGAGACCCCGATCGGGGCGTTGAGCCTGCGGCGCCGTCGCGAACTGTCGCTTGATGTCGATGTCTATGAGATCAAGCTCGGCGATGAATTCTTGATGTCGAGCCTATTCACCGCGTCCGAGATCGCCTTGGCGGATCTTGGCGTGGCGGCGCTCGGCGCGCTCGAGCCGGGAGAGGCGGGGTTCGACATCGTCGTCGGCGGGCTCGGGCTCGGCTATACGGCGCAGGCGGTCCTGGCGCATCAGGCGGTGGGATCGCTGGTGGTCGTGGACTATTTGCAACCGATCATCGATTGGCACCGCACCGGCCTGTTGCCGCTTGGTCCAGAATTGACGGCCGATTCGCGCTGCCGCTTCGTGCAAGGCGACTTCTTCGCCATGGCGGAGGGAAAGTCTGGGGCGGAAATCGGCTTCGATCCAGACCGTCCCGGCCGGCGGTTCGACGCGATCCTGGTGGATATCGACCACGCGCCGGATGCGCTGCTCGACGACCGCAGCGCCAGTTTCTACCGGCCGGCCGGGCTCGCCGCGCTGATGAACCATCTTAAGCCGGGCGGCGCCTTCGGTCTTTGGTCGAATGATCGACCCGATACGGCCTTTACTGAGCGGTTGGCCGGCGTTTTCGCCGAAGCCTGGGACGAGCCGGTGACCTTTCCCAACCCGCTTCAGGACCGGCCTTTCACCCAGACCGTCTATCTGGCGCGCGCGCCGCGGTAAATGCATCACGGGCGGTCGGCGCCCCAAGGGCGGCTATCCCCCCATGCCGATCCGGGCGATGCGCAGCATATTGGTGATGCCGGGCGCGCCGAACGGAACGCCGGCCGTGATGATGACCCGGTCGCCGGGCCCGGCGATGCCGTCGATCCGCGCCTGATGGCCGGCGATCTCGACCATGTCCTCCAGGCTGTTGGCGTCCGGCGTGCGTCTGGAATGCACGCCCCAGACTATGGTCTGACGGCGGGCTGTCGTCTCGCGTGGAGTCAGGCTGACGATTGGATAGCGCGGGCGCTCGCGGGCGATCCGAAAAGCCGTCGATCCGCTGGTCGTATAGGTGACGATGGCGGCAGGGTTGATGCTGTCCGCCGCCACTTTCACAGCTGCGCTGATCGCGTCCGGCGTCGTGTCCTTGGCGTCGTTGTTCTGCGCTTCCAGACCGTCCCAGTAGGCGGGATCGTCCTGAACCCGCTCGACGATCCGGTTCATCATCGTGACCGCCTCGACCGGATAGGCGCCGGCGGCGGTCTCGCCGGATAACATGACCGCGTCGGCGCCCTCATAGACCGCGGTGGCGACGTCCGAAGCCTCGGCGCGCGTCGGCACCGGCCGTTCCATCATGCTGTCCAGCATCTGCGTCGCCACGACGACAGGCTTGCCGGCCTGCCGAGCGACTTGAACGATCCGGCGCTGTTGGATCGGCACATCCTCCGCCGGCATCTCCACGCCCAGATCGCCGCGCGCAACCATCACCGCATCCGCCAGATCCACGATCGGCTCCAGCCGTTCGATCGCCGCCGGCTTCTCCAGTTTCGCCAGGATGCCCGCTTGTTCGCCGATCAGGCCACGCGCCTCGACAATATCCTCCGGCCGCTGCACGAAGGACAGCGCTACCCAATCGACGCCCAATTCCAGGCCGAAAGCGAGGTCGCGGCGGTCTTTTTCGGTGAGCGGCGACAGCGGCAACACCACGCCTGGCACATTGACGCCTTTGCGCTCCGACAACGGACCGGCGACCACCACCTCGGTATCGGCGAATTTCTGGCCGCAGCTTTTCACCCGCAGGCGCACCTTGCCGTCATCCAGGAGTAGGTCGGCGCCCGGCTCCAGGGCCGCGAAAATCTCAGGATGCGGCAGGGTCGCGCGTTCCTGGTCGCCTGGCGCGTCGTGCAGATCCAGGCGGAAACGGTCACCGATGGCGAGTTCGATCGGACCTTCGGCGAATTTGCCGATCCGCAATTTCGGTCCTTGCAGGTCCATCATGATCCCGACAGGGCGGCCGGTGGAGCGTTCCAACTCGCGAATGGCCGCGTGCCGCGCCCGATGCTCGTCATGCTCGCCATGGGAGAAGTTCATCCGGAAGACATCGACGCCCGCCATGAACAGCGCCTCGATTTGTTCGGCGGTCCCGCTGGAAGGGCCAAGCGTGGCGAGAATTTTGGTGCGGTGTTTTCTTCTCATTGGACTTTGAGGGCCTTTCCGAAAGGTGCGTGTCGTGAGTGGCGCAGACCGGCGGGGTCGTGGGGAAGTACAGCGGATCACCGCGCGCCACAAGGGTGTGGTCGCGATCCGTCAAAGGAATGATGGGGGCTGAGGACTGGGTCGGTCGGTTTTGCGATGCGGCTGCACAATCCCGCGCCGCCGAGCGCCGTTGTTACCCCAGCGTCGCTAATCCGCAAGTCATTATGATTCTCGACTTGAACGCCTTTTTTGCAGTACCATCTGCGGTGTTTAGGTCCGCGCGTCGCCGTATGCACGCTCAACGGCGTGAAGCGGTGGGACGGGCCTGAAAGCGATCGGACCCGACTGTGGGCCGACGGGGAAGGTATGGGTTTCCGAGCGCGGTTCTGCGCCTTGGCGAGCCCCTCGATCGGTTGATCGAGATCGTCATTGCAGAGCGCGTCGTACTCTCGACGTTTCCCTGGACAGCCCTTCTGGCGCGGTTGCGGCGCCCGACGCGAAATCCTTGCGCGTCCGTGCGATGGTTGACGGACGATGCAAGGGAATTCGGTTGGTTTGAGAAAAGGAGACGCTCGATGACTGCAGAGGCCCGACTTGAGGCATTGAAGGAACGGCACGCCACACTCGAAACCAAGATAGAAACCGAACAACGCCGCCCGATGCCGGATGAAGGCTTGGTGCATACATTGAAACGGGAAAAGCTCCATCTTAAAGATGAAATAAGCCGCCTGATGCATTAGCGGGCAAGTCTGCGTTCGTCCACCCAGGGTGGGCGCTTGAAGTTTGAAAGAAGCGGCGTCTCGCAGCCAATCAGCGCCGGTTAGGATTGGTCCGATAGCCCGGCGGCCATCTCAAACCGTCATGCCGGCCCTGAGCGGGCATCCAACGGGCGGAACCATGGGCCCCGGATCACGTCCGGGGCGACTCGGCCTGCGTAGTTGCAAAGCAAATCACGCTCACCACCTGTACACTCTGCGGACCGGCTTAGAGCGCTTGGGCCTGGTCCCGCAGTTTGAATTTCTGAACCTTGCCGGTCGAGGTCTTAGGCAGGGGGCCGAAGATCACGGTCTTGGGCGCTTTGAAGCGCGCCATGTTCGCGCGGCAGAAGTCGATCACCGCCGCTTCGGTCAGGTCCGAGCCGTCTCGGGTCAGCACGAAGGCGCAGGGGGTTTCGCCCCATTTCTCGTCCGGCCGCGCCACGACGGCCGCTTCGACGATGTCGGGATGCTGATAGAGCGCATTCTCGACCTCGATGGTCGAGATGTTCTCGCCGCCTGAGATGATGATGTCCTTGGACCGGTCCTTCAATTCGACATAGCTGTCCGCGTGCCAGACCCCTAGATCGCCGGAATGGAACCAGCCGCCAGCGAAGGCCTCTTGCGTGGCCGTCGGATTCTTCAAATAGCCGCGCATGACGATATTGCCGCGGAACATCACCTCGCCCAGAGTCTCCCCGTCTTTCGGGACCGGCGTCATGGTTTCCGGGTCGAGCACGGCAAGATCCTCGAGCGTCGTATAGCCGACCCCTTGACGCGCCTTCTTCGCCGCCCGCGCTTCCGGGTCGAGCGCGCTCCAATCTTCATGCCAGGCGCAGACCACGGCGGGGCCGTAAACTTCGGTCAGGCCATAGACATGCGTGATGTGAAAGCCTTGCTCCTCCATGCGCTGCAAAACGGCGGGCGGCGGCGGCGCGGCGGCGGTCATCACCTCGACGGTGCGCTCCAGCGGCCGGCGCTCGTCATCGGTCGCGTTGATCAGCATGCCCAGCACCACCGGCGCGCCGCAGAAATGCGTCACCCCATGGTCAGCGATGGCGGCGTAGATATGCGCCGCGCTGACATTCCGAAGGCAGACATGGGTCCCGGTGATCGCAGCGATGGTCCAGGGAAAGCACCAGCCGTTGCAGTGGAACATCGGCAGGGTCCAGAGATAGCGGACCTGACCCGGCAGGCTCCAGACCACGATATTGTCCAGCGCCAGGAGATAGGCGCCGCGATGGTGATAGACGACCCCTTTAGGATTGCCGGTCGTGCCGGATGTGTAGTTCAGGGTGATGGCGTCCCACTCGTCGGCGGGCGGCGCCCAGTCGAAATCCGGGTCGCCCTCGGCAAGGAGCCCTTCATACTCGATCGATCCAAGACGCGCGCCGCCGGGCCCCTCTGGATCGTCGACATCCACCACCAACAGGTCTTTGCGTTCGGTCAGGCTCAGCGCCTCGCGCATCACCGGCGCAAACTCGGTGTCGGTGATAACCACCTGCGCTTCGCCATGGTCGAGGATGAAAGCGATGGTCGCCGCGTCCAGCCGTGTATTCAGGGCGTTCATCACGGCCCCGGTCATGGGGACGCCGAAATGCGCCTCCATCATCGCCGGGATGTTCGGCAGCATGCAGGCCACTGTGTCGCCTTTGCCGATTCCGCGCCGCGACAGCGCCGAGGCGAGTCGCCGGCAGCGGGCATATTCCTCAGCCCAGCCGCGCGCGATCCGGCCATGGATCATCGCTGTCTTTTCCGGATGCACCAGGGCCGCGCGTTTCAGAAAGCTCAGCGGCGTCAGGGCGGCGAAATTCGCGTCGTTCTTGTCCAAACCGGTCTCGAAAATGCTCATGGCGCGGTCCTGTCTGTGCAAACGGTCGGGGGATTGGGGACCATTCGGCGCAGCGGCGTCAAGCGCTCTCCGAGTCCCTGCTCGGCCGCGCTTTTGATCTAAGACAAAGCGAAATTGCGCAAAACCTTGGCTTATTGTGCGGTCTCGGTCCGATTTAGCGCCTTCAGAAACAGGCGCGTTGGAACCAGTATCGAGGTGGTGAGGGAGGCGGCGAAAAACAGCCGTTGCAAAAAGAATGGGTCGGTTGGACGAGCTACAAAAACAGGCGCTGCGGGATCCGGAAACCTATTGGGCGCAGGCGGCCACGGACATCGATTGGGACAAGCCGTGGGACACGGTCCTTGATGACAGCGGCGCGCCGCACTTCTATCGCTGGTTCGCCGGGGCCGAATGCAACACGTGCTACAACGCGCTCGACCGCCATGTTGAAGGCGGGCGCGCAGACCAGCCGGCGCTGATCTATGACAGCCCGATGACGGGAAGCAAAAAGAGCTTCACTTATCGAGAGTTGCAGGACAAGGCGGCGCGCTGCGCCGGCATGCTGCGCGCGCTTGGCGTCGAGAAGGGCGACCGGGTGATCATCTATATGCCGATGATCCCCCAGGCGGTCGTAGCGATGCTGGCCTGCGCCCGGCTGGGCGCGGTCCATTCTGTCGTGTTCGGCGGCTTTGCGGCGGCCGAACTGGCGACCCGGATCAAGGATGCGGCCCCCAAAGTTATCGTCACCGCAAGCTGTGGGTTGGAGCCCGGCCGGACCGTTGAATATCAACCCATGGTCGATGAGGCGTTGGAGCTCGCGCCGGACATTGTCCAGAAAGTCGTCGTGGTAAAGCGCGAGCAAGCCGATTGGACCCTGCGCGACGGCCGCGACATCGACTGGAAAGACGGCATGGACGCGGCCGAACCGGCCGACTGCACGCCCGTCGCCGCCACCGACCCGCTTTATATCCTCTACACCTCCGGCACCACCGGCCAGCCCAAGGGCGTGGTGCGCGACAATGGCGGCCATATGGTGGCGCTGAAATGGTCGATGAAGAATATCTACAACATCGATCCGGGCGAAGTGTTCTGGGCGGCGTCCGATGTCGGCTGGGTCGTCGGCCACAGCTATATCACCTATGCGCCGCTGCTGCATGGCTGCACGACCATCCTGTTCGAAGGCAAGCCGGTCGGCACGCCGGACGCCGGCACGTTCTGGCGGGTGATCGAAGAGCATGATGTCGTGACCCTGTTCACGGCGCCGACCGCCTTCCGCGCGATCAAGAAAGAAGACCCGACCGGCGCGCTGGTTCAGAATCATGATCTGTCCAAGTTGCGCGCGCTGTTCCTGGCCGGCGAGCGCTGCGACCCTGACACGCTTCATTGGTCCGAAGAGATTCTGGGCGTGCCGGTGATCGACCATTGGTGGCAGACCGAAAGCGGCTGGCCGATGATCAGCAACTGTCTCGGCGTCGAGCAATTGCCGGTGAAGCCTGGCTCGCCGACGCGGCCCGTGCCGGGCTTTGACATTCGTATCCTGGACGACGCCTGCGCCGAGGTTCCGCGCGGCGAGATGGGGGCGATCAGCATCAAACTGCCGCTGCCGCCCTCTTGCCTGCCGACGCTCTGGAACGCGGACGCACGCTGGATCGACGCCTATCTCAGCGACTATCCCGGCTACTACAAGACCGGCGACGCCGGCTATATGGACGAGGACGGATACATTTACGTCATGTCCCGCACCGACGACATCATCAATGTGGCGGGGCATCGTCTCTCGACCGGCGCGATGGAGGAGGTGCTGGCCGGACACCCAGATGTTGCTGAATGCGCCGTGATCGGCGTGTCCGACCAGCTTAAGGGTCAAGTTCCGCTCGGCTTCCTGGTGCTCAAAGCCGGCGTCGATAAGACTCATGAGGATATCACGAAAGAGGCGGTGAAGCTGGTCCGCGAGAAGATCGGGCCGGTCGCCGCGTTCAAGACCGCGACGGTGGTGCCAAGGCTGCCGAAGACGCGGTCGGGCAAGATCCTGCGCGGGACAATGGCGAAGATCGCCGACGGCGCCGAGGTCAAGACGCCGGCGACCATCGACGATCCCGCCATACTGACCGAGATCGCCGACGCGCTGAAAGTCGTCGGCTATGCACAGGCTTAGGCAGGCGGCGGCCAGGGCAACGAGGACGGGAGCGTAAGGGCTGGACCATGCCGGCGATGACGGAACTGGACGCGATTGATCGCAAGATCCTGTCGGCGATGCAGAAGAACGCCGGCCTGTCGATCGCGCAACTGTCCGAAGCCGTCGGCCTATCGCAAAGCCCCTGCTGGCGCCGCATCAAGCGCCTGCGCGATGACGGCGTGATCAAGGGCGAGGTGGCCCTGGTCGATCCCAAAGCGGCGGGCCTGAACCTGACCGTCCTGGCGGCGGTGACGTTGAACGACCATCATGACGAGACGATCGCCGGCTTCGAGGAAGCGGTCGCCGAATGGCCCGAAGTGCTCGAATGCCACGCCGTCACCGGCGACCGCGACTATCACCTGCGCATCATGGCCAGCGACATCGACGCCTATGAGCAATTCATGACCGGCAAACTCCTGAAACAACCGCAAGTCGCCGGCGTCAACTCGCGCTTCTCCCTCCGCCGCGTGAAATACACGACCGCCCTGCCGGTATAGACCCAGCACCGCCCAACTCATGCCGCATCGTCGCCCCGGACGTGATCCGGGGCCATGGTCCCGCCCGATGGCTGCCGGCTCGCAGGCTGGTAGGCGAATGAGGCTGATATAACGGCGTTGCGGTTTCCCACTCTGTTGCCGCATCTACCGGGCTTTCACGTGGGCCCCGGATCACGTCCGGGGCGACGGCGTTGCAGCCGCCGCGTCACGCAGTGCTAGATTGAGCGCCCATCGGGTGGCGTCATTCACCCATCCTCAAATATGCCGGTTGGCTTTCCGTCGATCGTGGTCGTGTTCTTTTTCCGCCAATAGCGCTGCACGCCTTCCGCGCCCATTTCATCGTAGAACGGCACAAGTTCTTCTTCGCCGCGCGAATGACGGAACTCCATGACCGGCACACCGGTTCCGCACGAGGTTTGGACGCGGTCGATCCTCAGATCGAAAATCTGCCGGCTGCCGGCGAGTTTTGGAAAGCTCGAAACAAAGCCCTGCCAATCCGGGTCACGCGGATGGACCACCTTGGCTTTTCCATAGACCCTCAGGATCAGGGCATCGCCTTCGAATGCGCAGAACATTAGGGTCATGCGTGCGGTGGAGCGCACATGCGCCGCCGTCTCATTGCCGCTGCCCGAGAGGTTGAGCCAAACGATCCGGTCTTCGCCTTGAACGCGCAAGGTATCAATTCCTTTCGGCGAAACATTCACCTGCCCGTCGCGATCCGCCGTCGCGACAAAAAACATCGCCTGCTTCTCGATGAATGTGCGCAGAGCCCGGTTCAACTTGGTTCGCATTGGCATGGCTGCGTCCTCCCACTAGGGTAAAATAAGAACATAAAAAGAACATATGGTCAAGATGGTTCGTGCATTGGCGCCTTAGCTGCCGTCCTCCGACGGGACGATCCAAATGGCGATAGATCTGGGCGACGCGTTGTCGGAGGCCGAGATCTAATCGCCGACGATGCGGCCGAGTATTTGCGAGAACTGTTCTCGGCTGTCCGGTGCGCGCCCTTTACCGTGCAGGAAGGATTGCGGATCGGCTGCTCAGTTCGACGAGCAGCGAGTTTAAAGGACTTCGTAGCCCCTAACTCACCCCACCATCAGCATGATCTTGCCGATATGGCTGCTGCTCTCCATCAGGGCGTGCGCCTTGGCCGCTTCGGCGAGCGGGAAGGTCGCGTGGATCTGGGGCGCGACGGTTCCGGCCTCGAGCATGGGCCAGACGTCAGACAATAGATTGCGCGCGATCTCCGCCTTCATTGCGTCGGTCTGCGGCCGCAGGGTTGAGCCGGTGACGGTCAGGCGCTTGATCATGATCCGCGTGATATCCAGCGCCGCCTTGGGCCCGTTCAGAAAGGCGATGAAGACATAGCGGCCGTCCATGGCCAGCGCGTTCAGGTTCGGCTGGATATAGTCGCCGGCCACCATGTCGAGCACCAGATCGACGCCGCGCCACTCGGTGATTTCCGCGACCCGCGCCGGCCAATCCTCTTGCTTATAGTTGATCACCGCGTCGGCCCCGAGCTTGGCGCAGGCGGCCGCTTTTTCCGCGTTGCCGACCGTGGTGATGACATGGGCGCCGAAGCGTTTCGCCAGTTGGATCGCGGTTGTGCCGATGCCGCTGGACCCGCCATGCAGCAGCAGCCACTCGCCCGCCGTCAGCCGGCCCCGCATGAAGACATTGCCATAGACGGTGAAAAAGGTCTCCGGCAGGGCGGCGGCCTCGATCATCGAATAGCCGGTCGGGATCGGCAGGCAATGATCCTGATGGGTGACGCAGTATTCAGCATAGCCGCCGCCGGGCGTCAGCCCGCAGACCGTATCGCCCACCCGCCAGCGCGTCGCGTCCGGCCCGATCGCGTCCACCGTGCCGGCGACCTCGAGCCCCGGCAGGTCGCTGGCGCCGGGCGGCGGCGGGTAAGCCCCGGCGCGCTGCGCCACATCCGGTCGGTTCACGCCGGCGGCGGCGACCTTGATCAGCACCTGACCGGGACCAGGGGTCGGGACTGGCCGGGTCGTCGGTTTCAGCACCTCCGGCCCGCCGGGTTCGGTGATTTCGACGGCGGTCATCATGTCGGTCATAGGCGGTCCCCTGGTCCAATTCGGAGTTCTGCGTTGACGCGCGCGCCGCCCTCGCTTGAACTAGCCTTTGTAAGACCGGCCTGAACCGGTGGCAAACCGAGGCGCGCCCGTGAACCGCGCCTGAAACCAAAGAGGGAGGCGTCGCTATGAACCCGGACGATCTGGAACCCGCCAAGCCGAAAACTGTCGAACCCGCCGACCTGGAGGTCATGTCGATCGAGGCGTTGGGGGAGTATATCGCGGAACGGGAGGCCGAGATCGAACGCGCCCGCGCCGCAATCGCGAAGAAGCAGGCGGCGCATGCGGCGGCCTCTTCGGTCTTCAAGCAGTAGCGCGCAGACCTGGGGAGCCGCTTATGACCGAAAACCGGCAATGGGTCCTGGCCTCGCATCCGACAGGCATGCCCGACTTGGCGAACTGGCGGTTGGAGACCGCGCCGATTCCCGATCCGGAGGACGGAGAGGTCCTGATCCGGGCGCTCTATTTGTCGGTCGATCCCTATATGCGCGGCCGGATCAGCCCTCAGAAAAACTATGCGGCGGGCGTCTCGGTCGGCGAGGTGATGCAGGGCGGCGGTGTCGGTGTGGTGGTGAAAAGCCGCGCGGCGGCGCTTCAGGAAGGCGATTTTGTCGAGAGTTTCGGTTTCGGCTGGCGGGACTATTCGGTTCAGCCGGCCCCGGGTCTGACCAAGGTCGATCCGACGCTTGGCCCGCTGACCGCCTGGCTCAGCTATCTCGGCCTGCCGGGCCTGACCGCCTATTTCGCCCTGTTGGAGACCGGCGCGGTGAAGGCGGGCGACACGGTCCTGGTCTCCGCGGCTTCCGGCGCGGTCGGTCAGATTGTCGGCCAGATCGCCAAGCTGAAAGGCGCGCGCGCCGTCGCGGTCGCCAGCAGCGACGAGAAACTCACTTGGTGTCGGTCGATCGGCTATGACGCCGGGATCAACTACCGGACGGTTCCCGACCTGACAGAGGCGGTGGCCGAGGCCTGCCCGGACGGGGTCGATGTCTTTTTCGACAACACGGCCGGGCCGATTCACGACGCGGCGATGAAGAATCTGGCGCTATTCGCCCGGATTGTGATCTGCGGCACGATCGCCCTGGCCGACCGCTTCGAAGAGCCGGATATCGGCGAGCGGTTCATCCGCGCGATCCTGGTGGCCCGCGCCAAGATGCAGGGTTTCCTGCTGTTCGATCACACAGACCGGTTTGACGCGGCGCGGGCCGAACTGGCCGCCTGGGAAAAGGACGGCCGGCTGCATCATCGCGAAGACATCGCCGAGGGTCTCGAGCAGACGCCGGCGGCCTTCCTGAAGCTGCTGCATAGCGAGAATTTCGGAAAACAGCTCGTCCGCATCGCGCACGATCCCACGCTCTAGCTTGTTGAGACTCAGTCGAATTCGAGAGAATCGGCATCCGGCCGCAGGAAAAGCTAAATATTCCGCTCGATTGGCCAAGTAAATAGGGAGATTTTGCTGCGCTCTTAACCAGAAGTCGGAATATAATACCGCACTTCATACCCCGACGCTTATCGCGATCATTTTCCTAGATGGCGTGAAGCGTTCTTGGACTCCCTGTTCAACTTGAGCCGCCCGTGCGGCTCAATTTTTTTGTCCGTCTGCGGCTCAGACCCGACCGATCGCCAACCAGCGAAGCCGGCATTGCGCGGTGATTTGTGACGGATTTTCGAGGCGATCGAAAAACCCGGAGAAAAGTACTATTTCCCTTTTGACAAATGTCCGCAGACTGCTATCGTCCCGGCCAAGCAAGTTGAACAGGGGTCCCGTCAAAGGGGTTATGCTTGCATAGGGTCGCTTCGGCGGCCCATTTTTTTGCTTGGAATTCAGGGATTTAGGATTGACGGGGCGGCGCGCTCGGTTGCCGGGCCGCGCCGGCGGCGCTACCATCCTTTGGTCTAGCGGAATTGGACCGGGCCGGTTCGCGCGGCGCTGTCGGGAGCGGAGAATGGTCAAACCGGGTTTCCTGAATTTCGATACGCTGGCGCTGCATGCCGGGCAGCAGCCCGACCCTGTTTTCGGCGCGCGTGCGACCCCGATCTATCAGACCACCTCCTATGTCTTTGAGGATGTCGATCAGGCGGCCTCGCTGTTCAATCTCGAGGCGGCGGGTCATATCTATTCGCGCATTTCCAACCCGACCGTGGCCGTGTTGGAAGAGCGGATGGCGGCGCTTGAGGGCGGCGTCGCGGCGGTGGCCTGCGCCTCAGGCCATGCGGCGCTGCATCTGATTGTCGCGACTCTGATGGGCCAAGGCGCGCATATCGTGGCGTCCAAGTCGCTTTATGGCGGCTCAATCAATATGTTCAGCCATACTTTCCCACGGTTTGGGATCGAGACGACCTTCGTCGATCCGCGCGACCCGGAGGCCTTTCGGGCGGCGATTCGGCCCAACACCCGGATGGTCTTCTCGGAAGTTCTCGGCAATCCCGGGCTGGAAGTGCTAGATATCGAAGCGGTCGCCCAGGTCGCCCATGATGCCGGTTTGCCGTTAGTCCTCGACGCGACCTTTTGCACGCCGCATCTCTGCCGGCCGATCGATCACGGCGCCGACATCGTGATGCATTCGGCGACCAAATGGCTCGGCGGTCATGGCGTCGCGATGGGCGGCGTGATCATCGATTCGGGCCGGTTCGATTGGGCCGCCAGCCGAACGCCGGACGGGGCCGACCGGTTCCCGACCATGACCGAGCCTTACGCCGGCTATCACGGCATTGTCTTTGCCGAAGAATATGGCCCATCGGCCTTCGCCATGCGGGTTCGGGCTGAGGGTCTGCGCGACTTTGGCCCGGCGCTCAGCCCGCAAAACGCGTTCTATATCCTGCAAGGAATCGAGACTCTGCCGCTGCGCATGGCCAAACATGTTGAAAACGCGCAGTTGGTCGCGGAATTCCTCGAAGCGCATGAGGCGGTGGGCTGGGTCAGCTATCCGGGGCTCGATAGCCATCCGGATCAGACGTTGGCGCAACGCTATCTGCCGAAGGGGCCGGGCTCGATGCTGTCTTTCGGTGTCAGGGGCGGGCGCGCCGCCGGGGCCGCCTTCATCGAATCGGTGCGCATCTTCAGCCATCTCGCCAATGTCGGCGACGCCAAGTCTCTGGTCCTGCATCCGGCCACCACCACCCATCGGCAGTTGAGCGCCGAGCAACTGAAGGCGTCGGGAGTCGGCGAGGATCTGGTCCGGCTCTCGATCGGCCTGGAAGACCCGCAAGACCTGATCGACGATCTTAAGCAGGCCCTTCGGGCCGCTCAGAAGGCGGCGCCGATGGCGGCCGAATAGCGCCGCCGGTTCTCAGGATCTCTGGATGTTCCCCCTATGATTGTCACAGTAGACGATGCGGATACCTACCTGTCGGACGGCGGCCAGGCCTTCGACCCCACGAAGCCGAGCGTGATCTTCGTGCATGGCGCCGGCATGGATCACACGATTTGGGGGCAACAAACGCGCTTTACGGCGCATCGCGGGTTCAACACGCTGGCGGTGGACCTTCCCGGCCATTTCAGGAGCGCAGGCTTGCCGCCTAAGTCGATTGAATCCTATGCGGATTGGCTGAACCGTTTGATCGAGGCGGCCGGGGCGGCGCCGGCGATCCTGGTCGGGCATTCGATGGGCGCGCTCATCGTGTTGGAGGCCGCCGCCCGGCGGCCTGACCTATGCCGAGGCTTGGTGTTGGCGGGCGTGTCGGCGCGTATGCGGGTGCATCCGGACCTGATCGCCGCGGCGGAGGAGAACCGCATCCTGGCGCCGGAGCTGATGACGGCCTGGGGCCATGGGCCGGCGGCGCATCGCGGCGGCAATATCGCCAGCGGCGTCTGGCTGGTCGGCGGCGCGCTACGCTTGTTGGAGCGCGCGGCGCCCGGATTAATTGCCAATGACTTAAAGGCGTGTGGCGCCTATGAAGGCGCTCCGGAGGCCGCAGCAAAGGTCAATGTCCCGGTCCTGATCCTGGCGGGCGCTTTCGACAAGATGACGCCGGTGAAGGCGGCGGGGCCGATCGTCGACGCCCTTGATGACAGGCGTCTGCATTTGGTCGAGAATTCCGGCCATATGATGATGTTGGAGGCGCAGCAGGAGACACGCGAGGCGTTGCTGACTTTTTTCCAGTCTCTGACGGCGGAGGCTTAGGTCTGCGATGAGACGCGAGGATGCGCCGGCGCGCGATTCATTCAAACGCTTTCACCGGATCACGACCCGCTGGATGGACCAGGATCCGTTCGGCCATGTCAATAATGTAGAGTATTACTCTTACTTCGACACGGCGGTGAACGAGCACCTGATCCGAGAGGCGGGCTTGAGCCCGCGCGACAGCGCGGTGGTCGGCATGGTGGTCGACACACAATGCAGCTTCTTCAGGGAACTGACCTTCCCTGAAGCGATCGACGTGGGGCTCCGCGTCGCCAAACTTGGGACGACCTCGGTCACCTACGAGATCGGCGTCTTCCGCGACGGCGAGCCCGCGCCCGCGGCCTATGGACGGTTCGTCCATGTCTATGTCGAGCGCGAAACCATGCGCCCAATGCCGATTCCTGACGCCGTGCGGAAGGCCTTGGCGCCTGTGTTGGCCGACCAGACCTAACCAAGGTCTTTATGTGCGGCGAGGTTCAGGGTTTCGTACCGCGACCGAACCCACGCCAGATGGCGGGCCATGGCGTCGCGTGCGGCGGCCCGGTCGCGTTGTTCCAGGGCGTCGGCGATGGCGCTGTGCTGGTCGTGGACCGCCTGATCGTCTTCCGGCCCGCCGAACAGTTCGAACCGGTGAAAGCGGACCATTTCGCTGAGCGTGCCGTGGATGACGCCGACCATGTGACGATAGATCGGGCTGTCGCAGATCCGGGCTATCGCCAGGTGGAAATCGATATCGGCCTGAGCCTTGTTGTCATCCGGGTCGGCCATGCGGGCGATATGGCCGCGCAATTCCGTGATATCGGCCGCCGTTGTCCGCGACGCCGCGCGCTCGGCCGCCCAGCATTCCAGCAGCGTCCTGATTTCCAGCAGATCGAGCAGGCTGGTGCGGTCGAGCTGCGCCAACGCGGTCAAGGCCGGGTCGCCGATGGTTTCCGGCGCCGCGACCCGGGCGCCGCCGCCGCGCACCACCGTCAGCAGCCCTTGCGCCTTCAATTGTTGAAGTCCCGCCCTGACGGAGACGCGGCTGACCGCCAGCAACTCGGCAAGTCGTCTCTCAGACGGCAGCCGGTCGCCCGGCCCAAGATCGCCCGACGCGATTCGGCGCAGCACCTCTGAGGCGACGCGGTCGCCCAGGCTTGGCTGCTCGATTGGGTGAAACGGTTCGGACATGGCCGGCATACTGCCTTGATCGCGTCAATTGGTCCAATGGTTAGACCAATCGGCCGGCGCCGCCGCCCCGCCTCAGGCGGCGTGGCGGTCGCGGGTGAGGAGCCAGACGCGGGCGACGGCGACGGTGGAGACGCCGACGATCTCGGCGATGCGTTTGAACGGCACCCGCTCGCGCAGCAACCCGGCGATCAGGCGGAACTCGTCCTCTTTCCCGGGAATATAGGTGCGGGCGCGCGCCGGGGCGACGCGTTCGGCCCGGGTTGGTTCGTCCCGCAGCCCCCGTTTCCGCGCCTCCTCTTTGGCCATCATGTAGCGGTATTTCTCGGCCCGCTCCATGGTTTCGGTCATCCGCACCATATTCGCGGCCCAAGCCTCGGCCGCGCGGCGGCGCGCGGTGCGTTCGGCCTGATCAATGCTCCCGTCATCTTCCTCTGGGAAGGCCTCCAACTCGGCCTCCTCCAGGGTCAAGCCATTGGCTTCGGCGATCCGGGCGGCCGCAATCTCGGCGGCGCGGCGCTCGCCCTCAATCGTCGCCGAGCGCATGACCCCGATCACCTTGCGCAGCTTGTCGCGCTCATTCTCTGAAAGCGGCGTCGCCATAAGCATCCCTAGCAGGCCCGTCTCCAACAAAGACGGCGGTTGCGAAATCCGGCTGGTATCTTATCTAGTAGCGTCTGCGATTTACAGAGAACCTTTGGCGCACGCGGTGAAAACTCACCTTTCCACAGCCGAACCGACCGGGTCGGCGTCCACTTTGCTTGGACCTAGCGACCCGGAAGTCTATTCGATTGTCCAGCCGTCCGGCGCGCGACCGGCGCTGCTGGTGACCGACCATGCGTCTAACATTGTGCCGCAGGCGCTCGATGGTCTGGGCCTCGCGCCGGACGTCATGGAATTGCATATCGCCTATGATATCGGCGCGGCGGGGGTGACGCGGCGTCTGGCGGAACGGCTCGACATTCCGGCGGTGCAGAGCGGCTTCTCCCGGTTGGTGATCGATATCAACCGGCCGCCGGAGGATTTCACCAGCATCCGTGAGATCAGCGACGGCGCGGTCATCCCGGGCAACCGCGACCTGACGCCGTTCGATCGGCTGCAAAGGGCGCAGGAGATCTTCTGGCCTTACCATAATCGCGTTGAGGCGATGATGCGCGAGGCGCGGCTGCGCGCCGGCCGGGCCGGGGTCGAGGCGCCGGCCTTGATCTCCGTCCATTCCTGCACCGACGAGATGCGCGGCATGAAGCGGCCTTGGCATATCGGCGTGCTCTACAACCGGGACTGGCGGATGGCCTACGCCGTTCTGGAGGCGCTGGAGCGGCAAAATCCGGAGCTGATGATCGGCGACAACAAGCCGTATTCCGGCCTCGACCCGTACGGCTTCACCGTCGAGCATCACGCGCTGCCGGCGCGCCTGCCCAACATCCTGTTCGAGGTGCGTCAGGATCTGATCGGCGATGCGGCCGGCCAGCGGAAATTCGCCGATATCCTCGCCCGCGCCTTGGAGGAGGTGCTGGCCGATCCGCAGCAACTGACCTTCTTCCAACGCGGCGAGATCGACTGACGCCCATATCCTTCGCCGCGCGACAAAGCTGCCGGGACGCTAATTGGTGATGATTTCCGGCCCCATCATTGTGGTCGGCAGCCAGGTCGAGATGATCGGCACATAGGTCACCAGGATCAGGAAGACGAACAGGATCGAGACCCAGGGCAGGGCCGCCTTCACCACATTGATCATCGACATCTGCGCCACCCCCGCCGTCACGAACAGGTTCAGTCCGACCGGCGGGGTGATCATGCCGATCTCCATATTGACCACCATGATGATCCCCAGATGGATCGGATCGATGCCCAGCTCGATAGCGATCGGGAAGACCAGCGGCGCGACGATGACCAGCAGACCCGACGGCTCCATAAACTGACCGCCGATCAATAGGATGATGTTAACGACGATCAGGAAGGTGACGGCGCCGAAGCCGGCGTTCAGCATCGCCTCGGTAATCAGTTGCGGGATCCGCTCCTCGGTCAGGACATGCTTCAGGATCAAGGCGTTGGCGATGATGAAAAGCAGCATGATGGTCAGCTTGCCGGCTTCGAACAGCGTCTTCTTCGTGTCCTCATGGGTGAACACGGTCAGCGCGCTGAGGGGCTTGCGGAAGAATGAAATCTTCTCGTCTTCGCTGATATTCAGCGGCCCCATGTCCTTGTAGACGAAATTGGCGATGACGAAGGCGTAGACCGCCGCGACCGCCGCCGCCTCGGTCGGGGTGAAGACCCCGCCATATATGCCGCCGAGGATGATGATGATCAGCAGCAGGCCCCAGGCCGCATCGACGAAGGCGGACCAGATTTCGCCCCAACCGGCGAAAGGCTGCGAAGGCAAGCCTTTGAACTTGGCGTAGATATAGATCCCGACCATCAGCATCAGGCCCGCCAATAGGCCCGGGAACACGCCGGCCAGGAACATGCGCCCGACCGAAACGTCGGTCGCGGCCGCATAGACCACCATGACGATCGAGGGTGGGATCAGGATGCCGAGCGTGCCGGCGTTGCAGATCACGCCGGCGGCGAATTCTTTCTTATAGCCGACTTGGCGCATGCCGGCGATGACGATCGTGCCGATCGCCACCACCGTCGCCGGGGAGGAGCCGGAGAGCGCCGCAAACATCATACAGGCGAAGACCGAGGCGATGGCGAGCCCGCCTTGGAAATGGCCGACGACCGCGATCGCGAAACGAATGATCCGGCGCGCCACGCCGCCCGTCGACATGAAGGTTGAGGCGAGGATGAAGAAAGGGATGGCCAACAGCGTATAATGGCCGGCGAAGGCCTGGAACAGCGTCTGTGAGATCGAGGCCAAGGACCCGTCCGAGAAGGCGACGAGGAAGAGTACGGAGCTGAGGCCCAGCGATACGGCGACAGGCACGCCGATCATCATCAGGCCGATGACCAGGGCGAACAGAATTCCTGCGGCGGCCATGGCTCAGGCTCCTTTTCCGCTTTGGCCGCTTTGGCCGGTGTGGCTGCGCTCGACTTCGTCGACCAGCTCTTCGGCTTCATGCGCGGCGATCAGCAGATCGCGCTTGTCCCGCACGATCTCCCAACCCGCCTCGAGAAAGCGAAACAACAGCAGCGCCATGGCGATCGGCATGATCGAATAGGGGATGAAGCGCGGCATTTTCTCGTACCGCTCGCCTTCATTCACCCAGTCGGCGAGGAACTGTAGGAAGGCGGGCATCGGCACATCGTTGACCTCGAAGAAGGCGCGCCGGCCGATGAAGGGGGACCAGAAGTCCCAGGCGCCTTTCAGCATCACGGCGGCGAAGCCGATGCAACAGGCGGCGGCGGCCAGGGTCATCAGCTTCTGCGCCGGTTTCGGCAAGGCTTTGACCAACACATCGACGCCGATATGCAGCGTGTGTTTCACCCCGTACGAAGCGCCGAGCAGCACCAGCCAGGCGAACAGAAACACCGTCGCCTCCAAGGCCCAAAGAATGTTCGAATTGAAGACATAGCGGGCGATGACATTGGCGAAGGTGATCACTGTCATCAGGCCGAGGATCGTGGCGATCAGCGTCTCCTCGATCCGGTCCATGCGGTTCTTCGGCCGCTCTTGTGCGTGAAAACTCACTCTTTCCCTCCCCTCACAGACGCCCGGCTGCGCAATGGGCCGCGCGATCGGCCGCGCGTCTGGACTGGGAAAAGAAATGGACCGCGCGACTGGGAAGTCACGCGGCCCGATGCAACTTTTTGATTCGGCTGACTTAATCAGCCGGGCGGTTGTGCTAGCTGGCGGAGTTGTAGGACGCCGCCGCGTCGATCAGGTCCTGGCCGATATCGTCCTTGAACTGATCCCAGACGGGCTTCATCGCGTCGACCCATTCTTGGCGCTGCTCGGCGCTCAAGGTGCGGATCACGCCGCCCGCATCCAGGATTTTCTGCTTGTTATCCTGGTTCACCGCATAGGCTTCCGCGTTCCTTGTCTCCGTCACTTCGCGCAGAATTTGCGCGAACTGGTCGCGCACCGCCGGGTCCAGGCCTTCCCACCAATCGGTCGAGGTTACGACCAGATAGTCGATGATGCCGTGGTTGGTTTCGGTGATGCCGTCTTGAACTTCAAAGAACTTACGTCCGTAGATGTTCGACCAGGTGTTTTCCTGACCATCCACGACCTTGGTCTGCAGCGCGCCATAAACCTCGCTGAACGCCATTTTCTGCGGGTTCGCGCCAAGCGCTTCGAATTGGGCGACCAGAACGTCGGACGCCTGCACCCGGAATTTCAGACCATCCGCATCGGCCGGCGACATCAGCGGCCGCGAGGCGGACATCTGTTTCATGCCGTTGTGCCAGAATTCCAGCCCTTGCAGGCCGCGGCGCTTCATCGCGTCTTTCATCGATTGGCCGTCTTCGGAGACCTGGAACCGGTCGACTGCATCGATATCGGCGAACAGGAAAGGCAGGTCGAACAGCCGGAACTGCTTGGTGAACTTCTCGAATTTCGAGAGCGACGGCGCCGCCAGTTGCACATCGCCGTTCAGCATCGCCTCCAAGACCGTGTCGTCATTGTAGAGGGTCGAGTTCGGGAACACCTCCATACAAGCCGTCCCGTTCATCTCGTCGTTCACGCGCTGCGCCAGCAACGACGCGGCGATGCCCTTCGGATGACGGTCGGTGTTGGTGACATGGCTGAACTTGATCACCATTTCGCCCGCATCGCAGGCGGCGAGGGCGCTTGTCGTCGTGAGAGACGCGGAGGCCGCAAGAACGCCCGCGGCGAGGGCTAGAGATTGAAAACGCATGAATTCCTCCCAAGGTTTTCTTTATCGGGGCGGGATGGCTATACCAACCGGCGCCGGTTTTCAAAACACACTGGGCGAGTATCACAGTCCCGGCGAACCATGGCAATAAGCGCGCGCGTTTGGGCCTGCGCCCGATCGGCGCGGTTCGGAACGCCGCCGATCGACAACCCGAAAGTGGGATTCTCGTATGACTGCACGCGTGAACGGCCTGTCATCCGTCGGCGGGGTCGGGGTCGCCCTGCTATTGGGGCTCGCCATAGGCCTGCTCGGCGGCGCGACCGCGTCCCGGGCGCAACAGGTCCCGGACAGCGACGGCCAGATCAAATTGACCTTCGCGCCGATCGTGAAAAAAACCGCGCCGGCGGTGGTGAACATCTACACGAAGAAAGTCGTGCGCCAGCGCGGCAACCGGCTGTTCGACGATCCGTTTTTTCGGCGCTTTTTCGGCGATAGCCTGCCGTTCAATAGCGGGCCGCGCGAACGGGTGGAGAATTCGCTGGGATCTGGGGTCATCGTCGACGATGACGGCATCGTCATCACCAATCATCATGTGATCGACGGGGCCGACGAGATTCGGGTGGTTCTGACAGACAAGCGCGAATTTCAGGCGGCGGTTCTGCTCAGCGATCAGCGGACCGACATCGCCATTCTGCAGATGCAGGAGTTGAAGCGCGACCTGCCGACGATCCCATTTGGCGATTCCGAAGACATCGAAGTCGGCGATCTTGTGATCGCCATCGGAAATCCCTTCGGTCTGGGCCAGACGGTGACCAGTGGAATCGTCTCCGGCTTGGCGCGGACCTCGGTCGGGATCACCGACTTCCGCTCCTTCATTCAGACCGATGCGGCGATCAACCCCGGCAATTCCGGCGGCGCCCTGATCGACACCAACGGTCGGCTGATCGGCATCAACACGGCGATCTTCTCCAAGAGCGGCGGCAGCCAGGGAATCGGCTTCGCCGTGCCGATCAGTATGGTGCGTCGGATCCTATCCAGCGCCGTGGCGGGCGAGCCCTTGGTCCGGCCGTGGCTCGGTTTCTCCGGCCGCGACGTGGATGCGGAGATCGCCGAGGCCTTGGGATTGGAACTGCCGGGCGGCGTGATCGTCGAGGAGGTCCATCCCGAGAGCCCCGCCAGCGCTGCGGGCTTGGAACGCGGGGATGTGATTATTTCGGTGGCCGGCCGGCAGGTCGACGATGGACAAAGCCTGCGTTTCTACTTCGCCACCCGCGAGTTGGGCGGGGAGGTGGAACTCGGCTATCTGCGCGGCGAGAGCTTTCAGGAATCGCGCTTTGCGCTGTTGGCGCCGCCAGAGACACCGCCGCGGGATCGCACCGACATCGCCGGCGACTTCCCGATTTCCGGGTTGCGGGTGGTCAACCTGTCCCCCCGCGTCGCCGAGGAGATGGGGATTTCCACAGATATGACCGGCGTCATCGTCGAGGGCGTCCGGCGCGGGTCGGTGGCGGCCCAGGCCGGCATTCGACGGATGGATATCATCACGACGGTGAACGGACGGGACATCACGCTGGTTTCCGATCTGGTCGCCATCACCCGCTCGCCGCCGGGCCAGTGGCTGGTGGAATTGAACCGGCAGGGACGCCGACTGGTCCTGGAGGTGCGCTAGGGTGGCGTCCCGCAAGAAAGCGGGGGCCGACGCCGGACCGGGACTCTTCGCCGCCCAGGCGCCGCGCCCGCTGGCCGACCGGCTGCGGCCGCAAAGCCTGGACGAGGTCGTTGGGCAGGACCATCTGCTGGGACCCGAAGGCCCATTGCGGCGGATGGTCGATCAGGGCCGGCTCAGTTCCCTGATCCTTTGGGGCGGGCCCGGCTGCGGCAAGACGACCATCGCCCGGCTGTTGGCGGAAGGCAGCGATCTGGCTTTCGAGCCGCTGTCGGCCGTCTTTTCCGGCGTCGCGGACCTGCGTGCGGTCTTCGAACGCGCTCGCGACCGGCGTGTCGGCGGTCAGGGGACGCTGCTTTTTGTTGACGAGATCCACCGATTCAACCGGGCGCAGCAGGACGGTTTCTTGCCCTATGTCGAAGACGGCACGGTCATTCTGGTCGGCGCGACGACGGAGAATCCGAGCTTTGAGTTGAATGCGGCGCTGCTGTCGCGGGCGCAGGTCTTCGTCCTGAACCGGCTCGACGCGGCGGCGCTCGGCGATCTGATCGCGCGGGCCGAAGCGGAGGAGGGACGGCCGGTCCCGGTCGATACGGATGCGCGATCGGCTCTGATCGCGATGGCCGACGGCGACGGGCGCTATCTCTTGAATATGGTCGAGGCGCTCTACACGACCGGCGTCTCCAAGCCGATGACGCCCGAGGACTTGACCGGAATCGTACAACGCCGGCTGCCAATCTATGACAAGGCGCAGGAGAGCCACTACAATCTGATCAGCGCCCTGCATAAATCGCTGCGCGGATCCGATTGCGACGCGGCGCTCTATTGGTTCGCCCGGATGCTGGCGGGCGGCGAAGACCCTCTCTACATCGCGCGCAGGCTTGTGCGTTTCGCCTATGAGGATGTTGGTATGGCCGACCCACAGGCGGCGCTGCAGGCGCTGGCCGGATGGGACGCCTATGACCGGTTGGGCTCGCCCGAGGGGGAGCTGTCGCTGGCGCAAGTGGTGATCTATCTGGCGACGGCCCCGAAATCGAACGCGGTCTACACGGCCTACAAGGCCGGGGCCAGGACCGCCAAGGAGACGGGCTCGCTGCCGCCGCCGAAACATATCCTGAACGCGCCGACCGCGTTGATGAAAGAGATCGGCTACGGCGCCGGCTATCACTATGACCATGACGCCGAGGACGGATTTTCCGGCCAGAGCTATTTCCCCGACACGATGGCCAGAGCGGCGCTGTATCACCCGGTCGAACGCGGTTTCGAACGCGAAATCAAGAAACGATTGGACTATTGGTCCCGGCTTCGGTCGCGGCGGGAAACGGAGGGTTGAGACGGGGCGCGCGAAACCAATACCTTCGCTTGTTTCCCTGCCATCCGAGACCTAGTTTCCGGCTCATGAAATTGATCCTCGCCATTGCATTGGGCGGCGCGCTTGGGGCCGTCGGTCGGCATCTCGCGGCGCATCGCCTGAATGAGTGGATCGGCGGCGGATTCCCGGTCGGGATCATGGCCTGCAACATCGTTGGATCGTTTCTTATGGGGGCGCTGGTCGAACTGGCGGCGCTCACCTGGTCGCCCTCCGCCGAAATGCGCGCCTTTTTGACGGTCGGGGTGCTCGGCGCTTTCACCACTTTCTCGACTTTTTCACTTGAGACGGTGTTGCTGATCCAACGCGGCGAGGCGGTGAAAGCCGCGCTCTATGTCGGCCTGTCGGTCGGTCTGTCGATCCTCGGGCTCGTCGCCGGGATGCAGTCGGTCAAGGCGGCGCTGTCATGAGCGGTGTGCAAATCCGGGTGGTCGGCCGCAAGGACGCCGAATTGCGGCTTGATCGGTGGTTCAAGGAGCATTTCCCTGATCTTGGCTTCGGCCGGCTGCAGAAACTGCTGCGCACCGGCCAGGTGCGAGTCGACGGCAAACGCGCCAAGGCGGGCCAAAAGGTCCTGGCCGGACAGGAAATTCGGGTCCCGCCGTTGGCGCCGAAGCCTGAGAGCGGCGACGCGCCGGTGCGGCGGCTCGGTCCGAAATCGGCCGTCGTATCGCCGGAAGATACGAGTTTGCTGAAATCAATGGTGATCTACCGCAGCGACGATGTCTTCGTCGTCAACAAGCCGGCTGGGCTCGCGGTCCAGGGCGGGGCCAAGACGGAACGGCATCTGGACGGGATGCTCCCCGCCTTGGCCGGGCCGGACGGCGAGGTCCCGCGCTTGGTCCACCGGCTCGACCGGGACACCAGCGGCGTGATGATGCTGGCCCGCACGCGCAAGGCGGCGACCGCGCTCTCAAACGCGTTGAAAGGCAAGGACACGCGCAAGCTCTATTGGGCGATCACCGCCGGCGTTCCCAACCCGCGCGAAGGCGAGATCAGCATGGCGCTCAGCAAGTCGGGCGGGCCGGGGCGCGAGCGCGTCGTCGCGGACGCCGAGGACGGCAAATCAGCGATCACCTGGTACAAAGTGATCGACGCCGCCGGGGCGCGGGCCGCGCTGGTTGCGCTGTGGCCGCGCACCGGCCGAACCCATCAGTTGCGCGCGCATATGGCGGAACTGGGCGCGCCGATCCTGGGCGACGGGAAATATGGCGGCAAGTCGGCGTTCCTCAGCGGCGACGCCTTTCCGAAGCAGGTGCATCTGCATGCGCGGGAGATCGATATTCCCGCCGCGTCCGATAAGCCGACGGTCAAAGGGGCCGGCGCGCGGGTGACAGCGCCATTGCCGGACCATATGCGGCAATCCCTGGCGCTGCTCGGCCTCAACGCTGAAGATCTGGCTGAGGACCCGTTCGAGGGTTGGTCGGCCCCGAAACCGCGCAAAAACAAGAAAACGGGCGAAGGCCGCGCGTCGCGGGGGCGGCCGGCCAAGACGGCTAGGGCGAAGCGGGGCAAACGCTGGTCGACCCGGCCAAGGGCCTGACCCAGGCGATGACGCGCCCATCACCTGACACTGAGCCAGCGCCGTTTGTCGTCTTCGATTGCGACGGGACCCTGGTGGACAGCCAGCGCGGCATCATCCTCTCTGCGCGCGCGGCCCTCGAACAAGAAGGGCTGCCGATCCCCAGCGATGAGTTCATCCGCCGGGGCGTCGGCCTGCGGCTGGACGCGGCGTTGGCGCGGTTGGCCCCGGAGGCGGACGCCGAGACCCTGACGCGCATCGTCGAGACCTATCGCAACACGTTCTTCCAACTGCGTCAGTCGCCCGATCATCAGGAACCGCTCTATGAGGGGGCGGCGGACAGTATCGCCAGCCTGGCGCAGGCCGGTTGCCTGTTGGGGATCGCCACCGGCAAGAGCCGGCGCGGCCTGCTCGCGACGCTGGAACGGCACGGCTGGAGCGATGCCTTTGTCGTTTTGAAGACGGCCGATGACGGGCCCGGTAAGCCGGATCCGACGATCTTGCAGGATGCGATCCTGGAGGCCGGCGCCGCGCCGGAGACGACGGTCATGGTCGGCGACACGAGCTTCGATATCGGCATGGCGCGGGCCGCGCGGGTCTATGCGATCGGGGTCGGTTGGGGCTACCATCCGACAGAAGAGCTTGCGCGGGCCGGCGCCGACGCGCTTATCGATGACTATACCGAGCTCACGCCTGCGATCAGGCGCGTTTTGAAAGGGCTTATCACATGAAATGGGTGGTGCGGATCGGCCTCGGGCTTCTCGTCTTAGTCGTGGTGGCGGTTGGGGGCGCCTTGGCCTTCATCGCGACCCTGGACAAGACCTTCTTCGAGAACCAGGCGAAGCAGGCGACAGGACGGGATCTATCGATTACGGCGCTGGATCTGAACCTGTTGTCGATGACGCCATCCGTGTCGCTGCGCGGCTTAGCGTTCGAAAACGCGGTCTGGTCGTCCACTCCCTATCTCGCGACCGTCGAGTCGCTGGACCTTTCGATCAAACTGACGCCACTTTTTTCCGGCGTCTTGGATGTCGAGCGCCTGATCCTGAACGGGGCCGAGATTTCCGTTGAATTCGACGAAACCGGCCGCAGCAATTTGGACTTCGACGCCGAAGACGACGCGCCGGCGCAATCTGAAGCGGCCGGGGACGCGGGTCCGCGACCTGGGGAGGGCGGCGGCGCGCCGCTGCTGCCGATCCTCCGTTTGGTCGATATTTCCGATGTGACGGTCACGATCAGTGATGCGTCGCGCGACCTGACTAACGTTATCGCTTTCGAGCAAGTGTCGATCCGGGGCGATTCGGCGGATCAACCGTTGGACGTTCGCGTGATTGGGACCGCAAACGATCTGCCGCTTGTCGCCGACGGGCAATTGGGCGCGCCGGACGCGATCTTGGACCCGGCGCAGTCTTGGCCGGTGAATCTGGCGGGGGATTTTTCCGGGATCGGCTTTCAAGTTGACGGTGCGGTTCAAGACCCGGCGCGCGGCGCGGGCGTCGATGTCGTGTTCACGGTCAGCGGCGAGGAACTGGCGGACGCGGCGCGGCTTGCCCGGATCGACGTGCCGACCATCGGCGCTTTTGACCTTCGCGGTGAGTTGATCGGGGACGCAGAGACGGAATTGGCGATCCGAGACCTGAATATCGAGATCGGCTCCACCGCTTTCGTGCGTATTGAGGCGTCGGGGGGCGTCGCTGCGGTGACGAAGGGCGAGGGCGTCGCCTTGGATGTGCTGGTTCAGGGCTTGGAAACCGCCGCCTTGTCGCCGGTCGTTGAACGGTTCACCGGCGAGACCGTGCCGGCGCTCGGTCCTTATAACATCAGCGCCTCAATCAATGGCGGCCAGAGCAGCGGCTTGGCGCTCAGCAATCTGAATCTTGCGCTCGGGCGCAGCGACTTTCTGGTGGTCAACGCCAATGGCTCTGTGGCGGACCTTCTGACCGCGAGCGGCGTCAGCGTCGGCTTCGCGCTGCAGACGCCGTCCATCGCCGGCCTCAATCCGTTGGTCGAACCCTATACGCCCCAACCGATCCCCGATCTCGGCGCGCTCCTGGTGCAGGGCGTCGTCACCGGCGGACTCGAATCCGAGTTGCAACTGTCGGACTTGAACCTCGATCTGGGCGGCTCGGATTTGGTGCGGGTGACCGCGACGGGCGGCGTCTCGAACGTGCTTAACAGCCGCGGGCTTGATCTCGTGATCCGCGCCGTGAGCGACCAGGTCGGCGCCCTGTCGCCGTTGGCGCAGCAATATGCGGGTCAGGAAATCCCGGCATTAGGGCCGCTGGACGCCGCCGCAACCGTGGTTGGCGATCTTGAGGGCGTAGTCCGCATTAATGATCTGTCTTTGTCCTTGGGCGACTCCAACCTGATCGCGGTGACCGCCGCCGGCGTAATCGAGAATGTCTTGGAGCAGCGTGGGATCAATCTCGCCCTGACCGCGAAGAGCGACCAGATCGCGGCTCTTTCGCCGCTGGCGCAGCGCTACGCGGGGCAGGACGTTCCGACCCTGGGGCCTTTGGACGCATCCGCGACCATATTTGGCGATCTGGATGGCGCGATCGGCCTGCGCGACCTGTCCTTGGCCTTAGGCGGCCCTGACCTGATCGCCGTCACGGCCAACGGCGCGATCGAGGATATTGTGGACCAACGCGGGATCAATCTCGCGCTCACCGCCAACAGCGATCAAATCGGCGCCTTGTCGCCGCTGGTCCAACAATATGCCGGCCAGCCTGTTCCGGCGCTTGGCCCGCTCGACCTATCGGCCTCGATCACTGGCGATGTGAACGGCGTACTGGCGCTAAGCGCCTTGGACATGACGCTCGGGGGCGGCGGCGTAATAGACGCACAAGTCACCGGCGGCGTCGCTGACCTTGCAGCGCTGACCGGGCTGGACCTGCGCATCATGGCGCAAGGGGACGAAACCGCGGATCTCACCCCAATCGTCGAGCAATTCGGGGCCGACCCGGTCCCGGCCTTCGGGCCGTTCTCGATCCAGGCGACAGTCCGGGGGTCGCCTGACAGCGCGATGGCGCTCGAAGACATGGCGGTGAATATCGGCGCGGCGGAGACGGCCCGGCTCTCCTTTTCTGGCGCGATTGCGGATGTGGTGGCGCTTTCGGGCGTCGATGTCGGCTTGGCTATAGAGAGTCCAAACCTCGCCAACGCCTCGACCGCGGATATCGAGCTGCCGCCGATCGGGCCGATCGAACTGCGCGCCCGGGCCACGGGAACGCTGTCGGAGCGGATCGAGATGCGCGGTCTGACCGCAACGATCGGCTCTAGCGATCTTGCGGGCGATCTGGTCGCTTCGATTGACGGCGAGAGACCGCGCCTGGACATAACGCTGAATTCCAACCGCTTGGATACAGAGGAATTGTGGCTTAAACTGGAAAGCGACGAAGTCGCGTCGAGCGCCGGCGGCCAATCCGGGTCTGCAAGTGCTGCGGCGCCCGATGATGGTCGGGTCATTCCCGATGATCCCTTGCCGTTCGAACTGCTCAGGGCTGTCGATGTCAATGGATCGGTGAAAGTGGCGACACTGCAGCTGCAAAAGTCGGAACTGACCAACGCGGAAATCGGGCTGTCGCTGAATAATGGCGATCTGAAGGTCTCGCCTCTAACAGCCAACGCGGCCGGCGGTCTGGTTACCGGCGATTTCGCGTTGACGGCGTCGCAAGATACGCCATCGCTCAATTTCTCGTTGCAGGGCGATAATCTCGATATCGGCGGCGTGATGCTCATTCTAGGAACGCCTGGGGTGATCAGCGGCCCGTTGACCGTGGATGTATCACTGTCCGGGCTTGGCCGCAGCCCGCGCGAAATCGCCGGGTCGCTGGACGGTTTCGCGCGCGTGCTGGTCGCCAATGGCCAGATGAACAAGTCGGCGATGATCCGGGAGTATGGCGAGGGCGTGACGCTTGTGACCCAAATCCTGTTCGCCAATCGAGAGGATGTCATCGTCGAGTGCCTGATCGCCGACACCGTGCTTGAGAACGGCGTCGTCAAGACCCAAGCCGCTGCGGTGGAAACCGAGATTTCCACGATCACTGTCGATGGCGATGTCGACCTAGGTCAGGAAACGTTGGATCTTGATGTCGTGCCGCGCGGCAGCATCGCCGGGTCGGTTAATCTCGGCGTTCCCGTCGCTGTCGGCGGCACCTTTACCTCGCCGAGCTACCGCATTCGCGGCGGCAGGGCGGCCTTGGGCGTCGGCCTGGGCTTTTTGACCGGCGGCGTCGCCCCGGCGGTGGGCGCGCTCTTTGCGCAGAAGGTCGGCGTCGGCCATCCTTGCCGGGATATGAAAGTGCAGGCCGCTCCCACTCAGCCTGTCACCACGGAACCGGCGGAGCCCCAGAGCGAGCCCGCATCGCCGGAAGAGGCGGTTCGTGGTTTGCTGGAAGGCCTGCTCGGCGATTGATCCCGGGCGAAGATAGGCGGGATTTAGGTGAAACGCTTCTACAAGACAGCCTCCGTCCAGGCGTCAAAGGTCGGCGAAGGCTATCAAGTCTTTCTGGATGACCGGGTTCTGAAATCTCCGGCCAGGGCCGGTCTGATCCTGCCGACCGACGCCGTGGCCGAGGCGATTGCGGAGGAATGGCGCGGCCAAGAGGAACAGATTCAGCCCGCGTCGATGCCGATGATGACCCTGGCCGCGACGGCGGTCGATCGGGTCGCGCCGCAACGGGACGCGGTCGCGGCGGAGGCGGCGGCCTATGCCGGTTCGGACCTGTTGTGCTACCGCGCCGATCTTCAGGCGGAGCTGGCGGCTGCGCAGGCCGCCGGCTGGGACCCGGTCCTTGATTGGGCGCAGGAGCGATTTGGCGCGTCTTTCATCATTACGAGCGGCGTCATGCCGGTGGTTCAGGCCAACACGACGCTGATGCTGCTGGCGCGCGAGGCGGCTGGGCTCGACCCGTTTCGCCTGGCCGCCCTACATACATTGACGGCGGCGATGGGATCCTTCGTGCTGGCCCTTGCCGTGCGGGAGAAGCAGGTCGCGCCCGACGCCGCCGTAGTGCTGTCGCAGATCGACGAAGATCATCAGGCGACGCTCTGGGGCCGCGACGAAGAGGCGGTCGAGCGTCGGGCGCGGGTCGAGGAGGACGTCCTGTCGGCGAGCCGCTTTCTCGACTTGCTCGAGAGCTAGACGGCGCGGTCGCCCGCTGGAAACCATCGCGGTTTTTTGCAAGGCGCTCGGCGCCGGCTCATTTCCATACTGGAATGACCGATTTGCGGTGTATCAATGAAACGCCGCGGAAGCCGCGCCAGACTGGCCGCGCCTGACCGCCGGAGTCTGGCCATTCGGGCTTTCCTCCTTTAATCCGGAAAAGGTCGATGACGCGGCGCAGCGGGGGAGTTGCGATGCAGAGCATAATCCAACAATTGGAAGAAAAACGCGCGCGCGCCCGTTTGGGCGGTGGCCAAAATCGGATCGACTCGCAGCACGCCAAAGGCAAGCTCACCGCCCGCGAACGAATCGATGTGCTGCTGGATCAAAACACGTTCGAAGAATATGACATGTTCGTCGAGCATGATTGCAGCGATTTCGGCATGGACGCCCAGAAAGTGCCCGGCGACGGGGTCGTCACCGGCCATGGCGAGATCAACGGCCGGCCGGTCTTTGTCTATTCTCAGGATTTCACTGTCTTCGGCGGGTCTTTATCCGCCGCGCACGCGCGCAAGATCTGCAAGGTCATGGACCAGGCGATGAAGGTCGGCGCGCCGGTGATCGGGCTCAACGATTCCGGCGGCGCGCGGATCCAGGAAGGGGTCGCTTCGCTGGCCGGCTACGCGGATGTTTTCCAGCGCAATGTCTTAGCGTCGGGCGTGGTGCCGCAAATTTCGGCCATCATGGGGCCTTGCGCCGGGGGCGCTGTCTATTCGCCCTCAATGACCGACTTTATCTTCATGGTGCGCGACAGTTCTTACATGTTCGTCACCGGGCCCGATGTGGTGAAGACCGTGACCAACGAGGTGGTGACAGCGGAAGAGCTCGGCGGGGCCATCACCCACACCACCACTAGCGGCGTCGCCGACAAGGCCTATGAGAACGACATTGAGGCGCTGCGCCAATTGCGCCGCTTCGTCGGCTTCATCCCTTCCAGCAATCGCGAAAAAGCGCCGCGCCGACCGACCCATGATCCGTTTGATCGTCAAGAAATGTCGCTCGACTCCCTAGCGCCGTCCAATCCGAACAAGCCTTACGACATGAAGGAGCTGATCCACAAAATTGTCGATGAAGGCGAGTTCTTCGAGACCCAGCCCGACTATGCCGGCAACATCCTGACCGGTTTCGGCCGGTTCAACGGCGAGCCGGTCGGGATCGTGGCCAACCAGCCGCTGGTTCTGGCGGGTTGTTTGGATATCGCCTCGGCGGTCAAGGGCGCGCGCTTCGTCCGGTTTTGCGACGCTTTCAACATCCCGCTGGTGACTTTGGTCGATGTGCCGGGCTTCCTACCGGGGACGGCGCAGGAATATGGCGGCATCATCAAGCATGGGGCCAAGCTGCTCTACGCCTATGCGGAGGCGACGGTGCCGAAGATCACGATCATCACCCGCAAGGCCTATGGCGGCGCCTATGACGTGATGGCGTCGAAGCATTTGCGCGGCGACATCAACTACGCCTGGCCGACGGCAGAGATTGCGGTGATGGGGCCGAAAGGCGCGGTCGAGATCATTTTCCGCGCCGACAAGGACGATCCCGGAAAGCTGGCGGAGCGCGAGCAGGAATATCGCGAGAAATTCGCCAATCCGTTCGTCGCCGGTTCTCTAGGGTTCCTCGACGATGTGATCATGCCGCACAACACGCGTCGCCGGATCTGCAAGGGGTTGAAATTGTTGGCCAATAAGAAACTCGAAAATCCGTGGAAGAAACACGGCAATATCCCGCTTTAGTCGTGACCGCGCCCATGAGCAAACCGTCTGACGCCGCCGCGCCGCTCCGCCTGCATATCGGCGGGCGCACAGCCAAGCCGGGCTGGACGGTGCTGAACGCGCAGGACGGACCGGACGTCGATATTGTCGGCGATCTGCGCGACCTTTCAGGTTTCGCCGACGCCAGCGTCGTGGAGATCTACGCCAGTCACGTGCTGGAGCATCTGGACCATAGGACCGAAGCGGTCGCCGCGTTGCGCGCCTTCCAGCGCATCCTGACGCCGGGCGGACGGGCGATGATCGCCGTACCCGACATGGGCATGATCTGCCGGATCATGATCGATTCCCGCGTCGATGCGAACCTGAGACTACACCTCATGCGGATCATCTATGGCGGTCAGGTCGATGCATGGGACTATCATAAATCCGGATTCACCGAGGATGTTCTGGCCGGATATCTGAGCGAGGCGGGTTTCCGCGACATTCATCGGGTGACGTCGTTCGGTCTGTTTGACGATACCAGTGAATTGACCATCGGCGGCGCGCCGGTCAGCCTGAATGTGGTCGCGACCAAGACGGCCTAACGGGGAGCGCAGGGAGCATGTTCAAGAAGATCCTGATCGCGAATAGAGGCGAGATCGCCTGTCGGGTGATCAAGACGGCGCGGCGGATGGGGATCGCGACGGTCGCCGTCTATTCCGAAGCGGACGCCGACGCGCTGCATATCGAAATGGCGGATGAAGCGGTGGCGATCGGCGGCCCAGCTAGCGCCGACAGCTATCTGGTGATCGAGCGCGTGGTCCAGGCCTGCAAGGATACCGGCGCCGAGGCGGTGCATCCGGGCTACGGTTTCCTGTCGGAAAACGCCGCCTTCGCCGAGGCGCTGGACGCGGCAGGCGTCGCCTTTATCGGTCCGCCGGTCGGCGCCATCCAAGCGATGGGCGACAAGATCGAATCCAAGAAGCTGGCCTTGAAGGCGGGCGTCTCCACCGTCCCCGGCCATACCGAGGCGGTCAGCGACCCGGACGAGGCGGTGAGGATCGCCCAATCGATCGGCTATCCGGTGATGCTGAAAGCCTCGGCCGGCGGCGGCGGCAAGGGCATGCGACTGGCCTGGAACGATCAGGAGGCGCGGGACGGGCTGGTCTCGGCGATGAACGAAGGCCGGGCCTCTTTCGGCGACGACCGGGTCTTTGTCGAGAAATTCATCGAACAGCCGCGCCATATCGAAATTCAGGTCCTGGCGGACAAACACGGCAACACGCTCTATCTCGGCGAGCGCGAATGCTCGATCCAACGCCGCCATCAAAAGGTGTTGGAAGAGGCGCCGTCCCCTTTCCTTGATGCGGCCACCCGAAAGGCGATGGGCGAGCAGGCGGTGGCGCTGGCCGCGGCGGTTGATTATTGCTCCGCTGGCACGGTCGAGTTCATCGTCGACAAGGACCGCAATTTCTATTTCCTGGAAATGAATACGCGGCTGCAGGTCGAGCATCCGGTGACGGAGCTGGTCACCGGCCTGGACCTGGTCGAGCTGATGTTGCGTGTGGCTGCGGGCGAGCGGCTGCCCCTGAGCCAGGCGGATGTGACGCTGACCGGCTGGGCGCTCGAGGCGCGGGTTTATGCCGAGGACCCGGAACGCGGCTTCCTGCCCTCGACTGGGCGGCTGGTGCGCTATCGCGCGCCACAGGAAGGGCGTGCGGACGGCGTCTCGGTCCGGGTCGATGCGGGCGTGCGCGAAGGAGACGAGATTTCGATCTATTACGATCCGATGATCGCCAAGCTGATCACTGGCGGGCCGACGCGCGAGGCGGCGATCGACGGTATGCGCCAGGCTTTGGACGGGTATCTGATCCGCGGGCTCAATCACAATCTCGCCTTTCTATCGCATCTCTGCGCGCATCCGCGATTCCGCTCCGGCGACATGTCGACCAATTTCATCGCTGAGGAATATCCGGACGGACTGACGGATGCGCATCTGGCGCCGGCGGATCAGCGGGTCTTCGCCGCGGTCGCCGCCCTGATCGAGTTGCGCACCGATCGCCGCAACCGCGCTGTCGGCGGCGCCGCCTCTGAACAGGGGACGCCGCATCAATTGTCGGTTTTCCTCGGTGTCGAATCGCCGATGGAGGTGGCGCTCGAAGTGATGGAGAAGGAAGGCGCGGATATCGCGCGGTTTGACTCCGGTCCTGATATCCATATCGCCAGCGCCTGGTCTCCGGGCCAGCCGATGTTCGAGGCGGTGATCGACGATGCGCCGCACGTCTTTCAGGTCGTTCCGACCGACAGCGGCTTCATCCTGTCCTATGACGGCGCGCGCATCGCCGCCAAGGTGATCGAACGCCGTCTGGCGCCGCTGATGCGGCTGATGCCCTACAAGCCGCCGCCGGATATGTCGAAATTCCTGGTCTCGCCGATGCCGGGCCTGTTGGTCCGCGTTTCCGTCGCCGAAGGCCAGGAGGTTAAGGCGGGCGAAGAACTCGCCGTCGTTGAAGCGATGAAGATGGAGAATGTCATGCGCGCGGTGCAGGACGGCGTCGTGAAGGTGATCCATGCCGCCGCCGGCGACAGTCTGGCGGTCGATCAGAAGATCGTCGAGTTCGAATAGGCGCGCCCAGGTGGCGACCTGTCATTGCATCATATCCGGCCGGGTTCAGGGCGTCGCCTATCGCGCCTGGACTCAACGCGAGGCGCAGCGCCGAGGCCTGACCGGGTTCGTCCGCAACCTGCCCGACGGCTCGGTCGAGGCGCTGTTCTGCGGCGCGGAGAGTGCGGTTCAGGCAATGGTCGAGGCCTGCCGGTCCGGCCCGGCCTTGGCTCAAGTCACGCATATCGACGCCGACCCCGCCGACGATCCGGCCCTGCCCGGTTTCGAGATCCTAGTCTGATCGACATATCAGTAGCCGCATGCAAAGATGGGTATTGCCTATCGGATCTACTATCGGTTTTTGAAATCCTCTTTGGTCCCTGATAGGCGTTGTCGTTTCTGGTTGAGGGTGCAGGAATGCTTGCAATAGCGGACACGCTGCGTCTTGTGGAAGACGAAATTATCACGCCCGAGCAGGCCAGGATAATCGAAGCAAGAGGGCGCGAAGCGAAGGTTGCACTGGCGGTCAATTCCGTGCTTTGCCTTGGAATAGTCTCGGCGACGGCTGGGCTAATTTTCTGGTTGAAGGACGCGTTAGTTGTCGCGTTTTTCGGATCGTTGTTGTGCGGCGCCGGTTTTGTGATCTTTCAACGAGGCGGCGCATTGTTTCGCATGTTCGCCAACTCTGCGATTCTGGTTGGCGCAGGCATGCTGATCGGCGGCGCCGGTTTCGAACTTGTTGCCAACTACAGAAATGTCGCGGGATTGTTTTTGGCCACGGGCGGCGCGGCGATCGCATTAGCCGCGGGATGGCTGTTTTGTCGCCGGTTTGCAAACCTCGAGTTTGTTGTGGGTTGCGTATTGTTGATGGGGGCGGCCGCTCATCTTGTCGGATTGGGACTATTGGTGGAGCAGTTTAAGGTTGTTGGAGTCCTGGCAAGTATATGCTATTTTTACTCGGCGATGGTGATAGCAGGTGCGGGTTGGGTGGTCGATGTTCGCTTTGTCACCGCCTTCGCTATTATTCCATTCGCTCAAATGCTGCACGTTGACACGGGCTATTTTCGCGCGACCTATTTCTTTAGTTCTCCCGAGTCCACTATTTCGATTCTCCAAATGGCGATTTTGATTGGGTTTTGCGCGTGGGTATCGGCGCGGGTGGCCGACCGAACCCGCCGACATGCGCGCACCCTTGCTGTGATGGCGTTTATTGTGGCCAATCTTTGCGCTCTTGTAGGGTCGATTTGGGGTGATGTGTTGGGCGCGACACTCTGGGGCCCGGGTCACCTGCGGCCCGGCGCCTTCTCCTTGGCGGAAGGTCAGCTCTCCGGTTGGGAAGCGTTTCAAGCCGGAGTGTTGGTGATTTCAGACCAACTCTATTCGGTGCTCTGGGCGGTTGCGCTTGCCGTGTTAGTGTTTTGGGCTGCGCATCGAAATTTGCGCGGCCTCTTCAACACCGCTCTCACTTTTGGTGCAATCCATGCGTACACACAACTCTTCGAAAGCTTCTACAACGAGCCGGCCGCCTATGCTATTGGCGGTTTCGCCGCGATACCCTTCGCCTGGGGTGTGTGGCGGCTCAACAAAAGATTGGCGTCGCGAGCGATCGCGGCGACGTCTTGCTAGCGCTTGATCCTAAACTGACATGCGTGCGGGTGGTCGCTGGGGCCGCAAAAAAAAGATGTTGGATTGCCGGATGGGCAAGAGCGAGGGAATTGCGACACGATCATTGGCCGCCTTGGATCCCGAGGGACTATCGAACGCAAGAGAGTCTGTGTTTTCGATCAGGTCCTGTTGTTCGACTGAGTTTCAACCGTGCGATGTTCACCAAACACCTCGTCGAAACTCTGCATCAGCGCGACGTCGAGGTCGGCCATGGTCACCGGCAGGCCGAGATCGACCAGAGACGTAACGCCCAAATTGGGGTCGGAGATGCCGCAGGGGATGACGCCCTGAAAATGGCTCAGGTCTGGTTCGACATTGATCGAGACGCCGTGGAAGGTGACCCAGCGGCGGATGCGCACGCCGATCGCGGCGATCTTGTCCTCGCGCCCCGCGCCGCGATCGACCCAGATACCGACCCGCCCATCCCGCCGCTCGCCTTTGACATTGAAAGAGGTCAGGGCGCGGATCACCCAGTCCTCCAAGTCGCAGACATAGCGTCTGACATCCGGCCCGCGCCGCTTCAGGTCCAGCATGACATAGGCGATGCGTTGTCCAGGGCCGTGATAAGTGTATTGGCCGCCGCGCCCGGTCTGGAAGACCGGCAAGTCGTGCGACAAGAGGTCGGATGGATCGGCGCTGGTCCCGGCGGTGTAGAGCGGCGGATGTTCCAACAGCCAGACCTGCTCCGGCGCTTCGCCTGCATGGATCGCCGCCGCCCGCGATTCCATCGCCGCAACCGCATCGAGATAGGGGATTGGCCGGTCCTCGATCCGCCATTCGACGGCGCCGCCTGTCGCGCTGGCGGCGGCCGACGCAGATCGTGCGGCGCTGGGCGGTGAAATCATCGGGTCGGCGGCTCGCTATTGACGGGGCCGACCCTCTATGGCGCTTAGATCGGGGACAGGCAACAGCAGTATTGCCGGCGGCCGTCTTCGGACAAGGCCAGCGGTACGACGACACAGTCGAAGCCGGCCTCGGCGTCTTTCTCGGCGCGCAGTTCGAAGAAGACGGGCGCGCCCTTCGCCTTCACCATGTCGAAAATGTTCGACAGCGCCAACAGGGCGGTGCGGTTCGATTCCGGCGCGTCGTCGCCGCGCCCGTCATTGGCCGGGGCCAGACGCTCACGCTCTTTGGGCCGCCAAACGCCGTCGATATAGACCGAAATCGACGATAGCAGCGTGTAGCCGAGATTGCGCGCGCTGGCGAAGGCGATGTCCGGCGGACCTTCGCTGCGCTCCGCCTGACCCCACAGATCGGCGACCCGGCAGGCGGGCCAAAAGCCCATCCGGCGATAAGCGTCGTCGCTATGAACCAGCGACATATGATACACGGTCTTGGCCTTCGGGCTGACCCTTGTCGGCAGGTCCCGCTCAGCCGTCCCCCTCCGCTGCGCCAGATTGTGTAGAACGGCCCCGCCGACGGGTGCGACGGCGGGCGCCAGAACAATGTCAGCAGGCGTGTCGGTCGGTGTCTGCATCTCTATCGGCGCTCCCAATTTGGACGATCTCGGCCGGCGCCTGGGCCAGGGAAGAGACCCCGCCGCGCGCTCCGGATTTACCATCTCGTAAAGTCGTACGCCGGCGACCGCCAATTGGATTATAAAATGTAGGGATATTTCGCCTGAAGTGAGGCAAGCTTCCCGCCGGCCCGGGCCGCTTGCCCGGGCCGGCGCGATTTGCTAAACGCCCGCTTAGTGCGGTCGTGGCGGAATTGGTAGACGCGCAGCGTTGAGGTCGCTGTCCGGTAACACGGGTGGAAGTTCGAGTCTTCTCGACCGCACCATAGATCATCCTAGAAAACCGGCTTAACGCTTATTTATCAAAGACTTTCTGTGGTTTTGAGCTGCGCTAGGCACGGAACACAGTAAGAACGCATACCCCTTTTTGACACCCTGTTACGAACGAATTACGAATCTCGCTATGGCGACGTTTCGGAAATTGCCGTCGGGCAAGTGGCAGGCGCAGGTGGCGCGCAAGGGGGTGCGGCGGTCGGCCAGTTTCGACACAAAGCGCTCGGCGCAAGACTGGGCGGCGCGTCAGGAATACCTGGCTCTAAACCAATCGGCGGACACTGACAAATCGACCTTGGCCGATCTGTTCGATCGCTATGCGCGCGACGAATCGCCGAAGCGACGCGGCGCGCGTTGGGAAGTGATCCGACTGAGCCGGCTGGCGCGCGACCCGCTCGGGCAGGTCCGGGTGTCGGAGGTCGGTCCAAGCGATCTTGCCGCCTGGCGCGATCGGCGGATGGCTGAGGTGTCCGCCGGTTCCGTGCGGCGTGAACTGGCGCTGCTGTCGGCCGTGTTCAACGTCGCGTGCCGAGAGTGGCGCGTCCTCGATCAGAATCCTGTCTCGGAGATCAGAAAGCCGCCGCCCACGCCGCCACGGGATCGCCGCGTCTCTGACGACGAAATTGAGCTCTTGGTCGCGGCCGGCGGCGGGGATCTGCAGAGCAAGACAGGGCGGGCGGTGCATGCCTTTCTGTTCGCGATCGAGACGGCCATGCGCGCCGGCGAGATCGCCCGGTTGACGGACGCGGATGTCGATCGGACGGCGCGGGTCGCGCATTTGGCGCTGACCAAGAACGGGTCCGCGCGGGACGTGCCGCTATCGCGCCGAGCGATTGACCTGATCGACGCTTTGCCGGCGCAAAAGGCTGGGCGCGCGCTTTTCGGGCTTAGCAGCGCGCAGATCGATGTTCTGTTTCGAAAGGCCCGTGACAAGGCGGCGATCGCGGATCTGACCTTTCACGACAGCCGCCACGAGGCGATCACACGGTTGTCGCGCAAGCTCGACGTACTCAGCCTAGCCCGGTCGGTCGGCCACAAAGATGTTCGGATGCTGATGGTCTATTACAATGAAAGCGCCCAGGACCTGGCGCAGCGGTTGGACTAACCGAGCACCGAGGCGCGCGCGATCCGGATTCGGCCGCCCTCGCGTCGTGTCTCGAACTCGCCATTGCGGACCTTGCGCCGCACGGTATCCGCGTTCAACCGTAAATGGGCGGCGGCCTCTTTCACAGTGAGCCATTCGGGCATGGCGCTGCGGCGCTGCGCCTCGATCTCGCGGACAAGGCTGGCCACGGTCTCTTTCAGCGCGCCGACCTCGCGGGTGAGGGCGCCGATTTCCTCCGCCGTTGCGATCTCAATACCCATCACACATCCTCTTGGGCTTTCTCAGCAGGGACGGTCCGGTCATCGCCGCTTCTCCGCGCACCAATTGTGCTGACGGCCCGGAACCCAACGGACGCCGTGGCCTTGGGCGATCATCCAGTCCGTTACGTCGACGCCATCCACGGTGAGAAAAGCCTCGGTCCGGCCGTATCCGCCGTCGCCTGTGCGCGTCACGGTGACGGTGCGGCTTCGCTGAACGAGACCCTGCAAAGCGCGTGTGGCGTTCTCGCCGGCGATCCGTTCACGGCGGCAGCGCGCGCGGTGACCTGTTTCCGGGGCGTCGAGGTCTTTGAGGCGGATCGACTCGCCGTCGATCTCCACGGTGTCGCCATCGATCACGCGGATGTCCTGGGTGGGCGCTGGCGGATCGGATGCAGCGGCCGGGCCGCCGAACGCCAGCAGGAAAAGCAGCGCGGCTAGGGTGAGGGAGCGTTTCATGGGTACGCCTTCTTCTTTTCTGTATCGGCGGCCTTTCGATAGGCGCGGGTCATGTGGGCGGGGCAGTAGGACGCGCCGGCGACCGCGACGGGCGCGCCGCAGAAGCAGCCGAAATCCGGCGCGTGGCGGCCGCCATCGCCCCAAAGCGGCCATCGACACGTCTTCGGCGGGCGCAGGTCGGAACCGCCTTGCAAAGGGGCCGGCTTGGCCGGCTGTTTCGTTTTGGCGCGGTAGAGGTGGCCCATAACCGCGCTGCGCGTGACCGGGCTCGGAAACAGGCCGGACTCGTTGGCCGCCCTGGCGATCTCGAACGCGGTCGGCCGGCCGCCGCTTTTATGCCGCTCCAGCACGAACTCCCGCAAGCTTGTGTGTGGTTTCATGGCGCGCCCTCGTGACGCGTCGGCTCCCATTTGATGATCCAGCCGGCGAAGGGCAGGCCGTGCATGTCCTCGAAAAAGGCCACGAAATCCTCGGTGGAACGGAACGCGTCGTCGCAGGCGAGCTTCTCGATCTCGTGCGGACTGAGCACACGGTCGCGGATCGTGACGCACGGGCCGTCGCCATGCTGGTCGGGGCGATCAATCGTGATCGGCGCGCAGAGGGTGCAGCGGCCTGTCGCGATCCGGCGGGCGGCCCTTGTGCGCCACCCTTCCCAATGGGCCAGTCTGTCGCCAGGCTTGCAGGGCGGGCGCCCATCCTTGCGCTCGGGCCGGATGGTCTGGCGCTTAACGCCTTGGGCGATCGGCCGAACGAACCGCTGTTTGTATCCGAAGGCGGGCATGGCCCTATCCAAGTTCCTGTTTTCGGCAGGTCTCTCGTACTCGGTTCCTAGCGGCAGAGGGAGGCGTGAGCAAAAGCAGCGCGGTCGAAAAGGCGATACGCTTCATTGGGGAAAACCCCGTTGCTTCTGATCGGCAGGGTGTGCAAGGCTGCCGTTATGACCGATCCCAAGAAACCTGTTTGGCCGGACCGGCCGTTGACATGGACCGAGGCGGCCACTCTCTCTGGGGTCTACAACCCGTTCACATTGTTCAACTGGTTTGGGGGTTACTGGTTTTTTTGGTGGCGAAAGCATCCCGGCCTCCGTGTGCTGATCGAATTCGGAGGCGCTGCTATCCTCGTGGCCGGTGTCTACGGCCTTTATGCGGAACTTCAACAACGGGACGTCGACCGCGCGACGCGCCACGCCACGCTGATCGCCCAAATCGCTGAACTCTCTGCGAATCCAAACAAGGATGCGGTAGGGCCTGCTGTCCGCCGGATCGTGCAATTGCTGGCGGATCAGGGTGGATCGTTGGCTGGAATGAGCTTGGCTGGGGTAGACCTGAGTCTTTTGAACCTTGAAGGGGTAGATCTCAGGAACGCGAAGTTGGCTAATGCGAATCTGAGTCTCACAAGTCTGAACGGGGCGAACCTGAGCGGCGCAACTCTGACCGAAGCGAATCTGAGAGATGCGAGTCTGAACGGTGCGGACCTGAACTCGGCGGACTTGTCCGCGGCGAACCTGAGAAGTGCGAAATTGAACAATGCCAACCTCGCCTCGGCCGATTTGCCGAAGGCGGATTTGCGCGCGGCGCATTTGATCCGTGCAAATTTGCACGGCGCGACCCTGTTCGGTGCGGATCTTCGCGCGGCAGAATTGAGCAAGGCGAATTTGCTTTTCGCGGATCTGGCCGGTGCGGATCTTCGCGCAGCCGTCCTGCGCAAGGCGAATTTGGCTTTCGCGGACTTGGTCGATGCGGATCTTCGCGCATCGGATCTGACGGACGCAGAAATTCTTAGTGCAGACTTGACGCGTGCGGATTTGAGCGGAGCGGACATGACTGGTTTGGCGCTGGTTTTCGTGAATCTGAGTGAAGCAAATCTGAGCGGGACTCACATGATTGGGAAGGAGGTGGCACGTTTGGTTTGGAACAGGACCGGGGACTATGAGTATTTTCTTCGGCTGCCTGATGAAGCGTCTATGCTGAGAGAGGTGCGAGGCCTGACGCAGGAGACAATACTCTTTTCTTGTCAAAGGTTGGGCGCGGACGGTCCAGCGCTTACTCACGGGTTGGTGTGGCAGCGGCGCATCTGCAGCGACTAAATCATCCTTGAGGCGGGACAACGGATCGCCTAACTGTGGCTGCAACTTTGTGGCGGACATGGCCCTATCCCCGCTCCTGTTTCAGCCAGGCCTTGCGCACAAGGTCCCGCGCTTTGGCGCGGCGGCGGTCGTCGCGCAGCCAGGCGTCGAGCAGCTGGCAGAACCGTTTGAAGCCGCCTGGGCGTCGCTTGCCGCGCCATTCCATCGCGAGATCGTAGAGCCGCGCGCCGCGTTCGCTTCGGCGCTTGTGATACTTCATGCGGCAGGCGCTGCTGCAGAATTCCTGATCCCGGCGGGTCGGCCAGTAGGGATCCGTGCATTCCTTGCAGAAGCTGACCGGGCGCGGCGGCGCGCCTTTCGGTTTCAATATCGGGGCCGAGTCGGGCATGCCTGTTCACCCCCTCGGTTCTGGGCGCGGCGGCGGTCGGGTCTGCGCCGTCTGGACGGCGGGCTTGCCGGGGCGCTCGCGGCCCCCTTTGACGCCCTGAGTCTGGCCCGCCGCCGCCGCGTGGGGTGTCCGTTCTGAGGTCAAAACGGCATCTCGTCGTCTAGATCGTTGAGGGGATCGCCAGACGGTGCTGGCCCGCTGCTCGACGGCGGGTCGCTGGGGCGGCCATACTCGTCGGGGCCGTCGGCCGGCGGCGGGCCGCCTTCGCGGCGGTCGAGCATCTGGATTTCGCTGCGATAGGCTTTCAGGACGATCTCGGTCGTGTAGCGCTCTTGTCCCGACTGGTCGGTCCATTTGCGCGTCGCCAGCGCGCCTTCGATATAGGCTTTGGAGCCCTTGTGCAGATAGCGCTCGGCGATCTCGGCGAGGGGTTCGTTGAAGATCACGATCCGGTGCCATTCGGTGCGCTCGCGCGACTCGCCGGTCGTCTTGTCCTTCCATCGCTCCGAGGTGGCGAGGGACAGGCTGGCGATCTTCCGCCCGTCTTGCGTCGTGCGGATTTCCGGGTCGCGGCCCAAATGGCCGACCAGAATGACCTTGTTGACGGAGCCGGCCATGTCAGATTGCTCCAACCCTGGGGGTGGGACGGCCGGCCTGGCCAAAGTAGAGTTCAAGGCGTGTCAACCATTCCTCGGCGGCGCGGGGCCAGGACCATGTTTTGATCGGCATGGGCAGGGGTGAGGGCAACGCGTAGCTCCAATGGCGGCTGGTCGGGGCCAACAGGTCGCGGCGCTCGGTCGCCAGCAGGGTCAGGTCGGCGAATTTCACATTCGCCTCGGCGGTCGGGTCGAGCGGCGTCTCCAGGCCCGCCGCCGCGTAGATGGCGCGATCGGTGATCTCGGTGAGCTGTTCCAGAGCGCGGGCGCCGTCCAGGGCTTTGAAGGCCTCTTTCAAGGGCGCGGTCTGATCGCCGACAAACGCCTCATGGGCGTCATGCAACAGGCCATGCAGGCGCCATTCCGGCGGCAGGCTGTCGGCGACGAGGCAGCAATGCTGGGCGACGCTGTAAAAGTGGGTCGTGTGGCCGTTGAAGCGGCACAGCTTCGCCAGGCTCTCGGCGATGTCGGGCCAATGCACCTGATCCGGGGTCGGGCTGAGCAGGTCCCAGGTTCGGCCTGACGCCGTTTGCATCCAGGGGTCGGCGCTCATGGCGCAAGTCCCCCGGCGCGCAGGGCCGCTGCGGCGGCGGTGACCAGGGCGGCGAGGGTGAGGGCCAGCCACATCCATCCGAACGGGGTCAGGGTGTTCAGGGCGCGGCGCAGGGCGCTGCGCCGGTGAGAACGGGTCGGGAAAGGACCGTCTTCGGTTCTGTTGAGTTTCGGCATTCGCGGCCTCTTGCGGTTTGGGTTCTTGGGGTGAAGGTGCGGGAGGGGGTGGTCAGTCCCCTCCCGCGCTGCGCCGCTTGGGGGGGGAAGGGAGGAGCGGCGCGGCGTTCGTGTCTTGCTTCCTCTGGCCTCGCTTTCCGGCCTAACTCTCCGGCTGCCCATAAAAGAGCGGCAGTTCGGTCTCCTCAGCGGCGCGGTCGCAGGCCCCTTCGACGGCGTCGGTGAAGAACAGGTCCGGGCGATGCAGGGACAGCAGCCAGGTGATCCGGCCGCCCTGCAGCCGGTAGCGCAGGCGCACCGGGATTCGGTAAAAATGGCCTTTGCGGAAGACCGGAATGGCGATCAGGAACAGGTTCGGGACGTCGATCGGTTTGCCGGCCTCGTCTCGGTGCTCGCTTTCGAAGCGCAGTTTGGCCTCGCCGGAGGCGGTGTTGATCACCTCCTGCACCTTCTGCTGGTCGTGGATGCGCAGGCCCTTGGCCAGTTCCATCAGCTTTCCGTGGCCGCAGACCTTGCCGCCGATCTTGGCGACCAGATCGATCAGCCGCTTGTCGCTGTCGTCCGGCGTGGCCGCTTTCTGGGCCGCCTTCTGGCCCGCCGGCGCGTCGCCGGTGAGGAAGGCGGGCGGGGCCATCACATCGACAATCCGGTCTTCGAGGAATTCGGCGAAAGCGCCCTGTTCGAGAGGTTCGCCGCCGACCGCCTTCCAAGCCAACCACTCGTCCGACAATGGAAAATCATAGCGCGCGCGATGTTTGCCGAAACGCGGGTCAGACTCAGCGCCGCTGCGATGATAATCCAGCACCGCGACCAAGGCCGGATTGGTCGGGTCGTCGATGCAGAACAGCGCCGAGTCGTCGTCCTTGAAGCGGTTCACATGGGCGATCAGGCTGTCCAGGTTGGTCAGGGTCGCGATACCTTCGCGGCGTTCCGGCTTGTCGCGATAGGGGTCCAGAAAGGGCTTGACGGACTCAGCGCGGAGGCCGCCTTGGCCATCGGGCAAGACGAGGATTTCAGTCACTGTCTGACCAGGCTGGCCAGTGATGCGTGCAATTTCCGGCTTGATATGGGAGCGCACAATATCGGCGACCGCTTGCGCCTCTGACGGAATCCGGCTGGGCCTCGGGGTAGTATCAGGCATGAAAGTCTCCTATGGTTAGACGGTGCGCACGTCGTCTTCGGCGTCGACCGGCGTGACGTCGCGAACGCCGAACATGTGCATCTGTTTCGGGTTGTGGCCGGTGAAGTGGTTTTTGTCGGTCGACCAGGCCATGGTCTTGTGGCGCGGCGGTTTCTGCGTCTTGACCGTGTAATCCGCCCGAATGTCGAAGACGCCCCCGTCCAGGGTGAAATCGATGGCGACGGTCAGCTTGCCCTTTGGCTTGCCGCCATAATCCAGGACGTGCTGGTTCAGCGCCGCGTTGATTTGTTTGAGCGCGTCAGACAATTCGCCATGCAGGTCGCCATCCTCCAGAAGTTGTAGGAACTGCGCGAAGGTGAAGCAGGCGGGCAGGGGCTGCCCGTCTACGGCTGTTGGTGTGTCGCTCATGCGTGGCGGTCCTTTCAGTGGGGTTCAGCGGTCGTTGGCGGGTCCGGTCTCGATTCGCTCGATATGCTCGAACGCGTGGGTACAGACCCGGAGCCAGAAGTCTTTCGGCATTGGCCGCCCTTTGAGGTGTTCGTGCGCATGGAATCCGAGCAGGGCGGTCGATTTCAGGATAATGTCGAGGCATAGGGATAGGGCGACAGCGTCGTCCACTTCTGTCTCCTGGGCGGCGGCCAGAAATATGTTGTCCACCTTGGCGAGGTCTTGGCCCAGGTTTTCCGCCAGGGCGAGGAGTTGCGGCGGTAATTCAGCGAGGTCTGTCCGTTTGCCGCTCATTGCAGGACCCGCGGGGCGGCGGCGCCATTGGTGTGCGTGAAAATCTCCTCGACCAGTGTGAGAAATTCCTGTTTGTCGGGCGCGCCGCTGATCACGGTTTTCTCGGCCAGGTAGAGTGAGACTGCGGCCTGGATTTGTGCCGCCACGATCGTGCGTGTCGCGACCGAGGCGGGAAGGGCCTCGCCCTCCGCGCTGTGCAGCATCTCGCTGGCTGTGGCGGTAAGCCGATGCACGGTCGTCTTGCCAAGCACGGTGATCTGCTCACGCAGGTCGGCGCGGTTTTCGATCTTCAAGGTGACGCCGTTCATGGTCAAATCTCTCCGCCCAGGCGGCCGGCGGCGATGGCGCGGGCCTGTTCGCCGTGGCGGTCAATCTCGGCGGGCGTGAAGCCGGCGCGGAGGAGATCGTCCCGCGACGCCTCGCCCTTGGCGCGGGTCGCCTTGACCAGAGCGGTCGCCATAGCCCTCGCTCGGTCGGCGGCCCGATCCTGTCCCGGCGCGGCGTTTCGATTGTGGGGCGCGGTGCGCATCGGCTGCTCCTTTGTGCAACAAGTAAGGTGCATACCATGCAACAAATCGCGCACGGCGTCAACGGGGGAAGTTGCACAAGGATTCTCAATGGCGGTGGAGGGCGCTAGAAGCGGTGCGGGCTCGCGAATGGTCCGATGAAGCGAATCTCGGGCCGGAACTGGCCCTCGCCGGCTTGGCCAATGGCGACGATGCTTGCGCCGTTCTCGAACCGCCAGACCGCGCGGCCCACGGATGGACCAAGGCCAATTCGCGTCAGGTCCGTCAGGATCAGGTCGGGCGGCCCGTAACCGACAGTCAGGGCGGTGACCAATTCTCCGAAATAGCCCTGCGCCTGCTGGATAAGCCCGATCCCATCGCCAAAGAGTCGGGTTTCCGTGCTTAGCCAGATCGCGTCCAGAGTCTGCGCATCTGACTCGCCACGCTCGATCTCCACCCGCCATGGTTTCCACGCGAGGAAACTGTTGAATACGAGAGGTCCTGAACTGTCCAAATTATCAAGTGTTACGGAGTATAGCCCGTCGCTTTCTTCGACCGAGCCGGCTTTCGGGAGCGCCGCAAGCGCGCGTTTAGCCTCTTCCATGGACGCGCCGAAAGTCAGGCCGCGCCAGCCGGCGAGGTCCCCTTCCGCCGCGAGAGATGGCGGGGAAAACAGCAGAAATGCGGCGGCCGCTGCGGCTGGGAGGGTGCGAAGGATCGGCATTGCTAACGCGAGTGATATTTGCCGACGATCAAATAGACCGCATGGGCGTCGGCGCGTGCGACGCTGAGTTCCGTCGAGGGGTTGTGCTGTTTCAGCCGGATCTCGTCGCCGCCTGAGATCAGCGTTCTGATCATGGCCTCGTGGCTCCCGGCCTCCGGTTGCTTCACGACCAACACGTCATCGCCGGGATTGGCTGGCCGGTTCGGATGGATCAGGATCAGGTCGCCTTGGCGATAGGCGGGCTCCATACAGTCGCCGACGACATACAGCCCGAAGCCGTTGTCAGCGTTCAAAAGCGGTTCCGGCCGCTTCACCCAATCAATCGGATCGTAACTCAGCGCCATGGCGGTCGCGCCGGCGGGTGCGCTGGCGTAGATCGGCAGGTCCGCGCCGTCCGTGTTCGCGCGCGGCCGCTTGATCGAAACCGAGCCCCCTTGGCCGGCCTCGTCGTCGCGCAGCGGGCGTGTCCCGTTCGGCGGCGGTTGGTAAAGCGCGCTCGGATTGACGCCAAGCGTTCGGGCGATTCCGTTCAGCGTCGGCGTGGTGAGCCCGGACAGGCCGCGCTCCAGTTTCGAGATCACGGACTTGTCCCGGCCGACGGCGTCGGCCAGCTGCTGCTGGGTCATTTCGCGGGCTTCGCGCCATTCGCGAATGTAAATCTGTGGGCCGGGCTGCTGCATGATCGGGCGCACCCTAACACAGAATGCAATAATCTCTGTTGCATTGTGGTTGCATACTGTGCAACAACGACACCATGAACAAACTCGGCCTATACCTTCGCGACAACGGCCTCACCTACGCCGCGTTCGGCGCACAGATCGGGAAAACACGATCCACGGTCAGCCGCATCGTGGCGGGCCAGGTCAATGTCGATCGCGAAACAGCGCATGCTATCTATGAGGCGACGGCGGGCGCCGTTACGCCGAACGATCTGTTCGGTTTGGGCGATGAGGGGGGCGTGCGGTGATGTCACTGTCGCTGTTCCTTCTCGCCCAGGCGTTGCGCTTTTTCATGGCGCGCCAGGTCGCGTTCAAGTTGGGCCGCGCACGGGTGGTTCGGGTCGGCTCGCAGCTTTTGCTGACAGAGGGCGGCCAATGCGTCCAGTCGGTTCGGGTGCTGTTCCATGGGGCGAGAATGGCGTCGGGGCGCGGGACTGGCATTAAGCAACTTACGGGGGTTTTCGCATGAGCGCGAGCAAGGATGGTTTGGGCCGGCTATTTCCGTCGACGTCCTATCAGGCGTTGAAAGCGGCGTTCCGGCGCTTGGCCAAGGCGGCGGGGGGCCAGGAATCGGCGGCCTCGATCACGCGGGTCGATCATCAACGGATCAGCAAATACGGGCGGCCGCAGGAATCCATGCAGGCGCCGGTCGATGTGGTCGCCGATCTGGAGGCGGATGTTGGCGAGCCGCATGTCACCCGCATGCTCGCCGATCTGCAGGGCTATCTGCTGATCCCCAAACCGCCGACCCAGGGCGACCCGGAATGGATCGCGCATCTGGGCGCGCTGGGCAAAGAGGCGGGGGAGGCGATCGCGCGCCTCTCGGAAGCCTTGGCGACGGACGGAACCATCACCGCCGACGAGGTCCGCGACATGGAATTGCGGCGCGAGGTGCGCGAAGCGATGGAGGTCCTGGCGCGGGTCGATCAGGCCTTGGCGGCGGTCGAACGGGCTGGCGAAGAGGGTCAGCCTGTCTCGGGGGCGGCCTCGGGGGCGGCCTCGGGGGCGGCCTCGGGGGGCGGATTGTGACCCGGCCCCGCGCCTGGACGCACACGGGACGCGCCTGGGCGGGGCCAGGGAGGGGGTCAGACCGGCCGCGATCAGACCAAATCGTCCAGGTCCAGATCCAAGGCCCGGGCGAGGGCGGACAAGACCTTGGTCGAGCCGGTGCGCTTGCCGGTTTCAATCTGCGACAGATAGATCGGATTGATATCGACGGCGGCGGCCAAGGCCTTCTGCGTCATCCCGCGATATTCGCGGAAGACCTTGAGCGGACGCTCGCCCGCCAGCAGCCGGTCAACGACATCGGCGGGAAACGTTTCCTCATTCGCCGCAATGGCCAGATCATACAGCGCCTCGTCGGACAGGGCCGCCTCCGCCAGGCTTGCATCCGCCGGGGCCGCATCAGAGCGCGCCGCGCCGCCCGCCAGCCGTTGATAGTCGGGCCAGGGGATCACGGCGAAGGCCGGTTGGCCGTCGGCCCCGTGGATGATTTGCAATTTGCTCATGATCGCCTCCTAGCTGTAAATGTCGCCGCGCGGCCCGACCCGCAGAATGTCGATCACCCGGATCGCATCGTCCCGATTGTAGATCGCGCGGTACTCGCCGATGCGCAGCCGAAAACCGGGGCGGCCTTTCAACGGCTTGGCGTCGATATCGGCGCGGTTTGGGTCTGCCGCCAATTTGTTCAGCTCGGCGCGAATGCGTTGGGCCTGTTTGGCCGGAATCTTCCGCAAGGCTTTCAGCGCCGATTTCTGAATAGTCAGTCTATACATCGTCTCGCCCTTTCGACAATTCAGAATATAGCGCTGCGCTTTATAGATATCGAGCAAAAAGCTAAGTTTTTCGCGAAGAAAATAAAGCGATGTGCTTTATTTTTGCTTGACCGCGACGGGGCGGGGGCATGAGCGCGGCGGGCCGAGATCGGGCGTTCCGCGAGGCGGTCCGGGCGCGCACGTCTCTGGTCTCGTTGATCGGCGCGGATGTGGCGTTGAAGCGGCGGGGGCGCGAGCATTGGGCCTGCTGCCCGTTCCATTCGGAAAAGACCGCTTCCTTCTCGGTCAGCGAGGAGAAAGGCTTCGCCCATTGCTTCGGCTGCGGCTTTCATGGCGACGCGTTCGATTATGTGATGGAACGCACGGGCTGCGATTTCCCGACGGCTTTGGAGGATCTGGCGATCCGCGCGGGTCTGCGGCCGGATCGCGACGGCCGGGTGCGGCCGAAGGCCAAACCCGTCGCGCGGCTGAGCGCCGAGCAGCTGGCGCAACAGTCGGCCGAGGCGATCCGGCGCGCCGCCGAGATTTGGCGCGCGAGCCGTCCCGTTGGCGGCACGCTGGTCGAGACCTACCTCCGGTCGCGCGGGATCGAGCCCGCCGCGATCCCCGGCTGGCCCTTGCCGACGCTGCGGTTCCATCCCGGCCTCGACCATTGGGTGGAGACGCGCGAGGCGAAAAAGGCCTGGCGGTTCCTGGGCGCGTTCCCGGCGATGATCGCTTTCGTGCAGCGCCCGGACAAGAGCTTCGCGGGCGTGCATCGCACCTGGCTGCGCGCCGATGGCGCGGGCAAGGCGGCCTCGCCGAGCGCGAAGAAAATGTTGGGCGATACCTATGGCGGCGCGCTGCGCCTCTGCCCGGCGGCGTCGGAGTTGGCGGTCGCCGAGGGGATCGAGACGGCGCTGTCGGTGCGCATGGCGACCGGGCTGCCGGTCTGGGCGGCGCTGTCGGAGGGGAACCTGGGCGCGGCGCTGCCGCCGATCTGCCGGCGGGTCATCCTCTGCGCCGACAATGACACGAAGGACAAAAAGACCACGGCCAACCGGCTGGAAAAATCGCGTGCGGCCCACGCCGCGCGCGGCTGCACCGTCAGCCTCTGCCGCCCGCCCGAGGGCATGGACTTTAACGACCTGCTGCTGCGGGGGGCGGTGGTGTGATGTTAGCCGGAACGCTCCGCCTTGACTTGATCAAAGAGGCTTTCGTGGGCTTTGAGTTCGCCGGGAAGGGTGAACAAGTATTCCAAGATCAATTCCGTGATCGAGTAAACGGCGTTGGCGTAATTCTGGCTGGATGTGTCTATCACGTGTGCAGCGTCGTTCCCGTCCAATCTAACTTTGTGTGCTGCATCTACCAATTCATCGCTAAGTCTACCCATTTCGGCCAGTTTCTTAATGCGCGGATACAATTTCTCTTTTTGTCCCAGGTCAGGAAACTGGATTTTAAGGCCAATTTCCAGCGCTCGCCGAAACATGACCACCGCAGAGTCAAGATTACTACGACGAAGGTTGTCGATGGCTTCTTTAAATGCGTTCTCTACTTGTGGCGGAAGATGTCTGGGTGCGTCCTGCGTCTGAATTGGACTCGTGTACTCGATCGCGGCCTCCGCCATGACAGGCAAAGTGGGCCTAGATTGTCCGCCAAATATGTTGGAAATGCCCACAGCAAAGATGCGTCGGCAAACATTGCAAATAGCAGGCACCTCAATGTGTCGCGGGCCGTTAGGCGGACGGAAATCTACGCTCCTTCCGTAGAAGTATACGGGGTCCTTCAATCCAACACAGAGCACCTTAATTCCCGCGTTCACAGTGCCGCATCGAGGACAGGTGACCTCTTTATCAATTATCTCAATATCCATATCATCCCAAAGCGGCTCGGATTCTCCGCGATTCTCGGTCCGTTCAGTTGCGCTAGACTGTGTGCAGCCTACCAGCAAAACTCCTCATCTTGTCCTTGTAATCGCATTTCAGAGGGATGTCGTCCAGGCGGCTGCTCCGGGGACGCGCCATGACTGCCAATGCAGCGCGGGCGGGGAGCGTCGGGCGGGCCGATCCGGACCGACATCCCGATGATTTCTACCGGACCGAGGCCTATGCGACGCGCGCGCTGATCCGGGGATTGGCGCAGGCCGGGATCCGGTTGGACGGCGTGATCGTGGATCCGGCCTGCGGCGATGGGGCGATCCTGGAGGCGGCGGCGGGCTGCGGCGTCGCGATGCTGGGCTCCGATCTGGTCTTTCGCGGCGTCGGAACGGGCGGCGTCGATTTTCTGGCCGATGATTGGCGGCGCGCGGCGGGGTTCAAGCCGCCGGATTGGGTCATCATGAACCCGCCCTATCGCAATGGCCTGCCGCTGCGATTTCTGGACAAGGCCCTGCGCGAGGCCAAGCGCGGCGTCGCCATTCTGGTCGGCTTCAATTGGATGGCGGCCGAGGGCAAGAACGACAAGCCGGTCTCGCGGCAGGTCTTTATCGAAGACCCGCGCCTGGCCCTGAAAATCCCGGTCGGGCGCATGTCCTATCTGCCGCCCGAGAAGGACAAGGGCGTGAAGGGCTTCAAGGATTTCGAGTGGCTGGTCTTCCTGCAGGCCAAGCGCGAACCGGGCTTCACGCAACGCCACTACACGCGGCTGGACGGATCATGACCCGGCCGGAAGCGAGCGCCGAGAAATCGCCGCAGACGCGCGCAGCGGTCCCTTCGGGTGGTGAGTCGTGAGGAACGTTAAATCTTATAGCGGGGGGAAGGACAGCACCGCTATGTACCTGCTCGCCCTGGAGCAAGGGCGCGAATTCCTGCCGGTGTTTGCGGATACCGGAAACGAGCATGAACTCACCCTGGACTATGTCCGACAGCTGCCGGCCAAGACGGGCGGGCCGGAGATTCGGTGGGTCAAGGCTGATTTCTCCGAAGACATCGCGCGCAAGCGCAAGTTCGTTGCCGCGACGTGGCCGGAGAAGGGGGTGCCGCAGGACCGAGTGAATCGCGCCTTGGTGGTGCTGCAGCCGACCGGCGTCCCGTTCCTTGATCTGTGCTTGTTGAAAGGCCGGTTTCCCAGCACGCGCGCGCGATTCTGCTCTTCGGAACTGAAACATATTCCGATCTTCGAGCAAGTGATCAATCCACTCTTGGAAGCCGGCGAGACGGTCGTATCCTGGCAAGGGGTCCGGGCTGAGGAGAGCGCGCGGCGCGCGGCGTTGCCGAAACTGGAGCGGTTGGGCGGCGGTTTGTTCAATTGGCGTCCGTTGCTTCATTGGACCTGGCAAGACGTTTTCGACATCCATCGCCGCCATGGTGTTGAGCCGAACCCGCTTTACACGATGGGTGCGGGGCGCGTCGGCTGTATGCCCTGCATCCATGCGCGCAAGGACGAAATCGCCAATATCGGCGCGCGGTTCCCGGAGCATGTCGCGCGGATCGCCGAATGGGAACGACTGGTCGGCGAGGCATCCAAACGCGGGATTTCCTCTTTCTTCGCGCATGACAAGACGCCGGGTGATCATCAGGGCCGCGTCGATATCCCGATGCCAGGGATTCATGAGGTGGTGGAATGGGCGAAAACGTCCAGAGGCGGCCGGCAGTACGACGCGTTGCGGGCGCTGATCGACCCGCCGAAATGCTCGTCGCTTTATGGGTTGTGTGAGTGAGAGCGGCCGATATGACGTTCACTGAAAGACCGCCGCAGGAGCGCGCAACCGCCCCTTCGGATGGTGCGGGTGCGGACGGGGGCGTTGAGGGCGGCCCCGAAGCATTCAACGCGACGCGTTCGAACGCTTCCGCGCATCTCGACCCCGACGGGCGGTTTATCCATCTCTGCGCGCATCCGGGCTGCGATTCTTGGGGCCTGTTCGGGCTCGGCGTCTCGATGCTGTCGGGCGTGTTCGGGCGCTGGTTCTGCGCGGCGCATATCGACGCGGCTTTGGCGGGACGTGCTGATCAGGGGCGCGGCGGCCCGCCAGGCGGGCGGCCGGCGGATGCGCAGGGGCAAGGACGGTTGCTGTGAGCGACGAGGGGGTGGAAGGCGGCGCGCCGGAGCCGGGACCGGAGCCTGGTTCCGCTCCAGGGGCGGAGGCGATCCGGGGCATCGTCTCTCAGGCCCAGGTCGTGCGGTTTCCCGGCGGCGGCGATGGCGGCGGCCCAGGCGGCGGCGCGGGAAGCGGGGGCGAAGACATCAATCTCGCGCTGGCGGAGAAGGAACGGAATGATATCGGCAACGCCGAGCGGTTTCTGGCCCGGCATGGCGATGCGCTGCTGCATGTGCGCGAGGTCGGCTGGCACCATTGGACCGGCGCGCGCTGGAGCCCGGACGGCGCGGATGAGGCGGTCAAGACCAAGACCCATGAAACCGCGCGCTCGATCATGGAGGAATTGGCGGCCCTGCAGAAGCGCGGCCGGCCCGACAAGGTCCCGCCAGGCGATTGGGAAGAACGCCTGGAAAAACTCCTGAACTGGTCGATCCGGTCGGGCGACAGGGGCAAGCTGGAGGCGATGGCGGCGGAGGCCGCGCCCTATCTGTCCGTCCCGCCGGAGGCCATGGATTCGGACCCGTTCCTGCTGAACCTGGCGAACGGGACGCTGCGGCTGGAAGGGGCGTGTGACGCGCTTCGGCCGCACAATCCGAATGACCGATTGGCCAAGATCATGGATGTGGGTTTCGACCCGGAAGCGGTCTGCCCAGAGTTCGATCGGTTCTTGGCGCGGGTGCAGCCGGACCCGGACATTCGCGCGTTCCTGCAGGTCTGGACCGGCTATTGCCTGACCGGGGCCACGGGCGAGCAGAAACTGGTTTTCAACTTTGGCGAGGGCGGCAACGGCAAGTCGGTGTTTGTCGATTTGATCGCCAAGATGATGGGGCCGTATGCGGTCTCGCTGCCCTTCGCCTCGCTTGTGCGCGACGATCGCAAGCGCGGGGCCGAGGCGACGCCGGATCTGGCGCGGCTGCCGGGCGCTCGGATGGTGCGGGCGTCGGAGCCGGAGAAGGGCGCGCGATTCGCAGAGGCCGCGATCAAGGCGATCACCGGCGGCGAGGAAATCACCGTCCGGCATCTCAATCACGGGTTTTTCGATTTCGTTCCGACCTTCAAGCTGACGCTCAGCGGCAACCACAAGCCGTCGATACGCGGACAGGACCGGGGCATTTGGCGGCGATTTTTGCTGGTGCCGTGGGATGTGAACCTGCCGGAGGAGGAACAGGACACGGACCTGCCGGCGAAACTCTGGGCCGAACGGTCGGGCGTGCTGAACTGGATGCTCGACGGCGCGCGGATCTGGCTGGAGCGCGGTCTGGTTGTGCCGGCGGCGGTGATGGACGCCACGAATGAGTATCGCGCCGATTCGGACCCGCTCGGCCGGTTCATCGCGGAATGTCTGGAGACGGCGTCGGGCCAGACCGTCCAGGCGGCGCTGATGTATGACGCCTACAAGGCTTGGTGCTCGGCCAATGCGGAGCGGGCCTGGTCGATGACGGCGTTCGGCCGCGCCATGCCCGAGCGTGGTGTGGAGAAGTCGGACGGGCGTATACGGGTCTATCTGAATGTGCGGTTGGTGAATGTGCCGGAAGGGGACCGTGACCCGCCGCCGGCGGACGGGCCGGAGGATTATGGCTAAACCCTCGCAACCCTCGCAAACCCTCGCACGAAATCGCCCAGGCGGAGCGCCGGTTTGCGAGGGTTGCGAGGGTTGCGAGGGTTTTTCCGGCCCTCGCGCATGTAGGCGCGCGCGCATGCGCGTGGACCTGACATAACTATCGCAACCCTCGCAGGTGATGAATAAGATGTTGAAAACAATAAAGAATGTGAAACACAAACCCTCGCGCCAAACCCTCGCGAACCCTCGCAACCCTCGCAGGGTGATTGATGTCGAGAGATTGCTCGAATGGACCTATCAGGATCAGGCGGCGGATGCGGTGGCGCGGCGGGAGTCGGCGTTGGCCGCGCCGGCGGGGGCGCGCAGCTGCTTGGTCGCGGTCGAGCGTCAGGGTATGTTGGGGGTGCGGATCGATTGTGCAGGTGCGGGCATGATGCACGCCCCTGGCGCACATCCCGATGCGGAGGCGGTGCATGAGGCGCTCTGTCGGCTAAAGCCTTTATGGATCGGACTGCTGATCGATTACGGGAAGTCCGGGGCCGCGCCGGATTGGATGCCGGGGGCGACGCCCAGGCCGGAGCCGATCCTGCGCTCGAATGGCAAGCCGCAGGTGGAATACTACGACCGCCCCGCCTGTCGGCGTCCCGCCTATTGCCCGCTGCGCTACAACCCGGAGCCGGAGCACCTGGCCTTCGCCCGTGAAATCTATGCAGAGTGGTGGTCGGCGCTGGCGGCGCTGGCCGAGTCCTTGCCGGTATTGGCCATGCATGAGGTGACCGGCCCGAGCGCGCCGCGCGCGCCGTGGTTGTGACGGGCTGTTGACAGGCGGGGAATTTCTTGCCAACGTAGCCGCACCCACAAAAAGGCTCGCACCCGGAAACGGCGCGCGGGCCTTTTTCTTTTCCGAACTCGTCGCGCCACGCGCGAGACCGCCGCCTCATCGTGGCGGAAAAAAAGGTACTTCCCGCCCAAAACCGAACACGGGTGGCGCGGGCGCGGGAGTTCGGTAGTTTTTTGAGATTCAAACGAGGTTGACGGCGGTTGACTCGGTTGACGCTGGCCTGGGCCAGGGTTGACCGAGCGCGTCGGGGTGCGGCTATGGCTCAAGAAATTGGTGCTGAGAAGATTGAGCGGCGCGCGGTCGCTGATCTCGTGCCTTACGCACGGAACGCGCGCGCGCATTCCGATGAGCAAATCTCGGTGCTGGCGGCGAGCATCGGTCGGTACGGGTTCAACAATCCGGTCCTGGTCGATGAGGCGGGCGGCATCATCGCGGGTCACGGTCGAGTGCTCGCGGCTAAGCGGCTGGGGATGGAGACGGTTCCGGTCGTGCCGCTGGCTCATCTGACCGAGGACGAAAAGCGGGCCTATATCCTGGCGGACAACAAGACCGCTGAATTGGCGGGTTGGGACGAGGATCTGCTGCGAATCGAAGTGGCCGACCTGGCGGAGAAAGATTTCGACCTGAGCGGCATCGGGTTCAACGAAAAGGAAATTACCAAACTACTGGTCGAGCCGGACCCGACTGACGACAACGGCGACGAGGGGTCGGACCCGGATTCCGCGCCGGAGGCCAAGTCCGATCCGGTTTCCATGCTGGGCGACGTGTGGCGGCTCGGGGCGCATCGTCTGGTCTGTGGGGATTCGACGGATCCTGAGACGGTCGAAGTCCTCATGGTCGGCCAGCTGGCGGACCTCGTCTTCACCGACCCGCCGTATGGCGTTGGCTACACCGGCGGCAAAAAGAAGTGGGTCGGCATCAAGAACGATGATGTCGTGAGTGGTGATCTTGTGGCGTTCCTTGTTGCTGTTTTTGCGAACTTGGATGCGTTCTCGGAGAAAGATGCGGCTTGGTACATCTGGCACGCAGCGAATACGAGTGCAGAGTTTTACAGCGCGCTTGCCGAGACCGGCAGGAAGGCAAGCGCGCAGATTGTGTGGGTCAAGAATGTTATGGCTGGAGGTTTCGGTCACTACCGTTCTCGCCATGAGCCGTGCATTTACGTGTCGGGCAAAAACTACGCTGGCCGTGACCAAGACACGGTCTGGAACGTAAAAAAGGAGCACGGGTATTTGCACCCGACACAAAAACCGGTTCGCCTGGTCGAGCGCGCCCTGCGGAACAGCAGCCGACGGGGAGATGTGGTGTTGGACGTTTTCGGCGGGTCCGGGTCCACGTTGATCGCGTGCGAGCGGACGGGCCGGGCGGCGCGGTTGGTCGAATTGGACCCGCGCTATGTGGATGTGATCGTGCGGCGTTGGCAGGAATTCACCGGCGAGATCGCGACACTCGAAGGGTCTGGAAAGGCCTTTGAGGAGGTGGCGCAGGAACGCTTTGCGGCGGCCGCTTGAGGTGACGGATGATTGGGAGCCAAGCGGCGTACGCGGAGCATGCCGGCATATCGAGGCAGGCGGTCAATAAGGCGGTCAAGCAACGCAAGATCCCGGTAAGGCCCGACGGCCAAATCGATTTCGAGGAAGCCGATCACGCCAGACGCCAAAACGGCGATCCGGCGCGGCGAATGGCGGCGATGGCGGGTGAGCCCGAACCGCCGGACCATGAAGATGAAAATTTGGCATTGGACGAGGCCGCCCCGAAAACGGGCGGCCTTTCCTTTAACAAGGCCCGAACGGTCCGAGAGGCCTATCAGGCCAAGATGGCCGAGCTGGAGTATGAGCGCCAGCTGGGCTTGTGGCTGCGGAAGCAGGAGGTCCAGGACGCGATGGTCGCGTCGGGTCGGAAGATCCGGCAGGGGCTGGACGGTGTGGTCGGTTGGGCTGAGGAGCTGGACGCGGCGGCGCGGAACGGCGGGATCGAGGCGGTTCGGACGGTATTGAAAGAGCGGGTGCGCACGCTCGAAACCATGATTGTGGAAAGTCTAAACCTGTTGGCGGATGATGACACGTAAGAGCACATTGGCGGTGATCGCCGGCGCGCTGGCGTTGGGCCTAGCGCCCGATCCGGTGATCGAGCCGGCGGACTGGGCGTCGGAGAACCTGGTGGTCGCAGACGGCCCGCAGGCCGGCCATCGCTGGTCGCCGGACCTGACGCCCTATGCGGTCGAGATACTCAACACTCTCGCGGCCGATAGTCCGCACAACCGCGTGTCGGTCCGCAAGTCGGCGCAGACCGGCCTCACGGAAGTGGGGATCGCCTGGATCGGGTCGATCATCGACAAGACGCCGGCGAAGGCCATGGTCGTGTTCCCGACCATCACGTCGGTGCAGGACTTCAATCGGGAGAAACTGACGCCGACGATCGAGGCGACGGAGCCGCTGCGCCGCAAGGTGAGCCAGCACCGGAGCCGGTCGGCGACGGCGTCAACGGCGCTGAACAAGCGGTTTCAGGGCGGGTCGCTGACCCTAACCGGCGCGAACAGCGCATCCGACCTGCGGTCGAAGACGGTCAAGTACCTGTTCTGCGATGAGGTGGACGAATGGCCGCTCGACTTGGACGGCCAGGGCGACCCGATGGAGATGGCCAAGGCGCGCCAGACGGCCTTTCACGCTACGGGCGAATACAAGCTCTTCGAGGCCTCGACCCCGACCATTCAAGGCGTGTCGCGGATCGATGCGGCCTTCGAGGAAGGGGACCAACGCTATTTCCAGGTTCCATGCCCACATTGCGGCGAACGGCAGCGGTTGGTCTTCGGGTCGAAGGACACGGCGCACGGGCTGAAATTCTCGACCGAATGGCCGTATCAGGCGCACTATGTCTGCGCGCATTGCGGCGCGGTCATCGAGCATCACCAAAAACGCGCCATGGTGCTGGCGGGCGTATGGGTCGCGGAGAACCCCGGACCCGGCCGTCATCCGAGCTATCATATCGATGCGCTCACGTCGCTGCTGACTACATGGGACAAGATCGCCGAGGCGTTCCTCAAGGCCAAGGACGATCCGGGCAAACTCAAGGCCTTTGTGAATCTCTGGCTTGGAGAGGCCTGGGAAGAGCGGGGCGACGCGCCGGAATGGAACCGGCTGTATGCGCGGCGCGAGGATTATGCGGCGCGGACCATTCCGCCGGGCGGCGTGATCTTGACCGGCGCCGCCGACGTGCAGGCGGACGGCGTCTATTACGAGGTCGTGGCCTGGGGGCGCGACAAGCAATCCTGGTCGATCGATATCGGCTTCCTGGATGGCGACACGGCGGACTCGTCCAATCTGGTCTGGGCCAAACTGGGCGAGGTCCATGAGCGGCGGTATCAGGACGCCTATGGCAATTCCTGGCAGGCCGATGTCTTCGCAGTGGATTCAGGCTTCAATTCAAACACGGTCTATCAGTGGTGCCGGACGCATGCGCGGGCCATGGCGATCAAGGGCGAGGCGGGGTGGCACAAGGCGGCGATCTCGTCCACGCCGACCAAGGTGGACATCAACCTGCGCGGAAAGCGGCTGCGCCGGGGCGTGGAGCTTTGGCATGTCGGGACATGGCCTTTGAAGGCGGAACTGTATGCGAGCCTGCGCAAGGATGGGTTGCGGGACGGCGCGGAGTTGGACCCGCCGGGCTTCGTGCATTTCACCGAGGCGCTGCACGACGAGCGATACTTCAAGCAAGTGACGGCGGAGCATATTCGCGAGCGCGAGGTCAAAGGCCGCCTGGTCAAGGAATGGGTCGCGACGGGGCCGAACCACTATCACGACTGCCGGATCTACAACATGGCGCTCGCCGCGCATAAGGGCGTCGGGCTGATGACCGATTCCGATTGGGCGAAGTGGGAAGCGCTGCGCTGCCGCCCGCCTGCGGCGGAACAGGGCGACCTGCTGGCCACGGGCATGGCGCAGGCCGCGCCCGACATCGCCGAGCCGCCGAAGGAACCCAGCCGGAAGAAACGCCCGCGCCGTCCGCGTGGGGCCGGCGGTTTTGTCAACGGCTGGAGGGCCTAGCCGATGGCGGATGTTTCGAAACATGAACCGGATAGGGTGGTCGCCGGCGATACCTGGCGGTGGCGCCGCGACGATCTGGCGGCGGAATATCCCGCCACAGACGGTTGGGCGCTGACCTACATTCTGCTGAACGAGACTGGCAAAATCACGTTCACCGCATCGGCCGATGGCGACGGTTTTCTTGTGGATGAGGCAGCCGCCGATACGGTGGAACGTTTGGCCGGGACATACCGATGGGAAGCGGCGGTCTCCAGGGACGGCGATCGGTTCCGTGTTGGAACAGGGACGATCGAGGTGCAGCCAAATTTCTCGGCTGCCGAGACGCTCGACACGCGCAGTCACGCCAGGAAGGTCCTCGCGGCGATCGAGGCGGTGATCGAGCGGCGGGCGACCAAGGATCAGGAAGAATACACGATCGAAGGTCGAAGCCTGAAACGGACGCCGATCGCCGAGTTGATCGCGCTTCGAGACCGATATCGGCGCGAGGTGATCAGCGAAAAGCAGAATGAGCGAACGGCGCGCGGGCTTGGCTCGGGCCGCCTGGTCAAGGTTCGGTTCAAGGGTTAGAGCGCCATGGCATGGTCGGATTTTTTCGGCCTTCGCGCCAAGCCTGAGCGGCGGGCGCGGAGAGAGCCGCGCGTGCGCCGATCCTATGCGGGTGGAGCGAAAGACCGGCTGCGCGCGGATTGGCTGCTGTCCGGTCGCAACGCGGATGGCGATCTTCGGTTTGCGCTGGCCCGGATGCGCAATGCGTCTCGGGATCTGGAACGGAACAACGGCTATGTCCGCAAGTTCCTGTCGATGATCGAGACGAATGTGATCGGGCCGCGCGGGATCGTTCTGCAAGCTCGGTCGCGCGATCAAGACGAGACGCTGGATGAAAGAGCGAATGACCTGATCCAACAAGCGTGGGCCGAGTGGTCGGAACAGGGCGTCTGCACCGTGGACGGGCGTCTGTCTTGGCTGGATGCGCAGCGCATCATCATGCGTTCGGTCCCCCGTGACGGCGAGGTCTTGATCAGGCTGGTGTCGGGATCAAGCGCGGGGAACCGATTCAATTTCGCGCTGCAGGTTCTTGAGGCCGATCATCTCGACGAGCATCGGTGCGAGGATCTCCGGGACGGCCGGCGAATCTGGATGGGTGTCGAGATGGACGCTTTCGGGCGGCCGGTCGCCTATCATGTTCTGAACGATCATCCGGGCGCGGACACATACGGCCATTCCGGCAAGCGATATGAGCGGATTCCGGCTGACCAGATCCTGCATCCATACGTGCTGGATCGTCCCGGCCAAACACGGGGCGTTTCTTGGTTGGGTTCGGCCATGAACCGGCTGCAGATGCTGGGCGCCTATGAGGAGGCCGAACTGGTCGCGGCGCGGGTGTCGGCGGCGAAAATGGGATTCTACACGGATCTGGAAGGGGCCAGTTTCGGACCGGACGGCGACGACGGCGCGAGCGATGATGGTGAGCTGGTCATGGACGCGGAGGCCGGTTCTTTTGAGCGATTGCCGCCCGGCGTGGATTTCAAGCCCTGGGACCCGCAACACCCGAACAGCGCCTTTCCGGATTTCCGCAAGGCGATGTTGCGGGGCGCGGCGGCCGGCATGGGCGTGTCGTACAACGGGTTGGCCGCCGATCTGGAGGGGGTGAACTACTCCAGCTTGCGGTCCGGCGCGTTGGAAGAGCGCGACATGTGGCGCGTCCTGCAGCGTTGGATGATCGGAGGCGTCCATACCCCGATTTTCCGACAGTGGCTTCGCATGTCTCTGCTGGGCGGGGCGATTTCGCTTCCCTACCGAAAGATCGACAAATTCAAGGCGGTCGAGTGGCGCACGCGAGGGTGGCAGTGGGTCGATCCTGACAAGGACGGAAAAGCCCAGGCGCGGGATGTCGGTCTGGGAACGAACTCCCGGACGAAAATCGCCGCCGAGGCGGGACGCGACCTTGAGGAGGTTTTCGAGGATTTGGCGCGAGAGCAGGCTATGGCCAGAGACATGGGGGTCGTGCTCGGCGATCCATTGGCCGGGGAGTCCGCGCCTCATGGCGGCGGCGACCCAGAAGGAGAAGGCGATGCCGACGAAAGAGACTGAATTGGCCAGTTTGAAGCTGGGCAAGCAACACCGATCCGCGCGCTTGGTTCGGATGGATGACACGGAGGATAGCCGACGCGTCGAGCTGGCGTTCTCGTCCGAGGATCCCTACGAGCGATGGTGGGGGATCGAGATTCTGGGACATCAAAAAGGGGAAATCAATCTGGAGTGGTTGGAAACCGGCCAGGCCCCTCTGCTGATGGACCACAACGCCCGCGACCTTGTGGGCGTGGTCGAGGAAGCGAGTATCGGGACCGACCGCAAGGGGCGGGCGGTCGTGCGTTTTGGGAAAAGCGCGCGGGCCGAGGAAATCTTCCAAGACGTCTTGGATGGCGTTCGCATCAACGTCTCCGTTGGCTACGACATCCATGAGCTTCGGCTCGAACAGGAAAAGGACGGCGTTTCGACCTATCGCGTGACGTCCTGGACACCCTTGGAAGTGAGCATTGTCTCGATCCCCGCCGACAAGACGGTTGGGGTCGGCCGAGAGGTTGAGAGTGATGCTCGCGACATCCCAATCAGAAACGAAAGGACTGATCCGATGCCCGAACAGGCGACGAAATCTGACAAACCCACCGCCCCGCAAACGCCGGTCGCGGTTGTCGACCACAATGAAGAGGCGGAGAAGGTTCGCCAGAAAGAGCTTGCGCGGATCCAAGACATCTCCGCCATGGGGCGCGAGCACAAACTGGATGATGCGATGGTGGAAAAGGCCATTCGCGAAGGCGTCCCTACTCACGAATTCGGTCTGCAGGTTCTGGATCATTTGGCCAAGACACGGCCCAGCGAGGTTCGGCGGGCCGAAGACCCGGAAATTGGGTTGAGTGAGAGAGAGACGCGGAGCTTCTCTTTCTTGCGGGCGTTCCACGCGCTCGCCAATCCGACCAATCGGGGCGCGCAAGAGATGGCGGCGTTCGAGTTGGAGGCGTCTGCGGCGGCGGCCGAGCGTGCGAAAATCTCGCCCAAGGGGATCCTCGTTCCGCATGACGTGCTGCGGAGCGATGTGGTGCCGACCCTAATGCGGGCGCCGCAGAGCGCCGGGGTTCCCGCCGCCGGTGGAAACCTGGTGGCGACCGATCTGCTCGCGGGCAGTTTCATTGACTTGCTGCGCGCGCGAGAGGTGCTGTCTCAGCTCGGGGCGACCTATCTGACTGGCTTGAACGGGAATATCGCGATTCCGAAACAGACCGGCGGCGCAGCGGCCTATTGGATCGCGGACGAAGGCGGCGACGCGGCCGAGACCGGCGTCACCTTCGGTCAGGTTCCGTTGACGCCCAAGACGCTTGGGGCCTTCACAGAGGTAACCCGTCAGTTGCTGCTGCAATCCTCGATCGATGTCGAGGGGCTGGTGCGCGGCGATCTCGTTCGGGCCTTGTCGTTCGAGATCAGTCGATCCGGCCTATACGGATCTGGAGCCGCCGGTCAGCCGAGAGGGGTTTCCAATCAAACGGGGATCAACACGACCACGTTTGCGGGGGCCAATCCGACCTTCGCCGAAGTGGTGGATATGGAGACCCAAATCGCATCCGACGACGCCGATATCGGGACCCTGGGCTATGTGGCCAACGCCGCGATGCGTGGCCACTTCAAAACGACCGTGAAGTTCCCGAACACGGGTCAGACCATTTGGGAGCAGGGCGGCACCGTCAACGGGTACGGCATTGGCGTCTCCAATCAGGTCCAGGCCGGCGATGCGTTCTTCGCGAATTGGGCGGACTTGGTGATCGGTATGTGGGGCGGGGTTGACCTGACGGTTGACCCGTACAGCAACTCGAAAAGCGGAAGCCTTCGGTTGGTGGTCCATCAAACCGTCGATCACGCGATCCGAAACGCAGAGAGCTTCTGCCATTCGACCTAATCGCGTCGGCGCAAGGGTCTGGGTTATCAGGTGCAACAAAGGGCGGGGTTTCCCGCTCTTTCTTTTTTCCAAAGGGAACGAGTCATGCCGGAAGGTGCAAAACTGTTTATTTTGAAAGACACGGTCGCGAGCGGCGAGCGCGTCGGCAAGGGTTCGATCGTTGAGGTCGGCGAGGATGACGCTCGCATGTTGCTGAATATGGGCCGAGCGCGGCGCGCGACCAAGGAAGACATCGCCGCCGCAAAAAAGGCCGCCGCCAAGAAATCTCCGGCGAAGAAACCGGGCAAGGATGACGGCCAGAAGGACGGCTCCGAGGGCGCGGACAGTGAAGGCGGGTCGGGCGATGCGGATCCAAACTCCTCGGGCGCAGCGACGGAAACGCCGCCGCAGGACGGCTAGCCCATGGTGGAGGACGCGGAGGACATCGCGGCGTTCTTCGATGTCGAGGATGGCTTCGCGCGGTCGGCCCTGTACCGGCCGGGCGGTGTGGGCGACGGCTTCGTGATCCCGGTCCTGCCGTCACGGCCGGACCGGACCGCGACGCTGTTTGGTCAAGAGACGCTGTCCGACACCGGGGCTTTCCTGATCCGGGTGTCCGACGCGGCCGCCCCGGCGGCGGGCGATACGCTGGAGGTCGACGGGACCGTCTTTACGATCCAGGGCGAACCGGCGCGGGATGAGGAACAGGCGGTTTGGCGGATCAAGGCGTACCCCGCGCCATGATCGTTAATTCTTAAAGGTGGTATCGACTCGATGGTTAATAATCAAAAAGGTTGACGTGAATTCGGAGGTGATCATACGATCATATGAGCCGTCTCTGTGGAGACGGCGGGACGGGCGCAACCCCGTCCTACGGCGCAAACTGCCAAGGCCCGTGCCGTATCGCGCATAAACTTCGCGCCGCCGCCCTCCCACGCGGGATCCGGTGGACGCCAAGATAATGGAGCGGAGATGGGCCGATGATCGAGCACACCTAGAACCATTGGATCCGGCGTCCCGAGGAGCGCAGGCCGAAGGCCCGCGTGTCCTTACCCCGCCGAATTCATAGATCGATATTTCCTAAAATTCCATTAATTTCAGGGGGTTGCTGCTTTCGCGCTCACTAGTCGGGCGGGAAACCAGCGTTGATGGAAGGGAGGCGAACCGATGCGCTTGGGCGCGGCGGTCATGGGTGATTTGCGCAAACAGGTCGCCGCCGAATGGCGTGCGGCGGGGCGGGCGATCCGCGCAGGCTTGCGCGAATCCGGCAGAGGCCTGCAGGCAGATCTGCGGAAAGACGGCGAGCGGGCCGGCTTGGGCAAGCTCGCGCGGGTCTGGCGCGTGCGCGTCTATGGCGGGCGGCGCGGGCCTTGGGAGTCCTCGGCGCTGATCTATCCGAAGGGCGGCGAGCGCACGCGCAGCGCCTTGGCGGCTTTCGAGGAAGGCGGCGTCATTCGGGCTAAGAGCGGGCGCTATCTGGCGATCCCGACCCTGTTCAACCGCAAGGGCGGTCGGCGCGGCGGCCGGGTTCTGTATCAGCCGAGCGAGATGACCGACAGTTTCGTTCAGCGCAGCAAGAGGGGCCGCTTGCTGGTCTTCGCCCGCGTGGGACGGGCGCAGGCCATGGTGCGCGGCCGCGTGCGCGATCGCGCCTTTGTGAATAGCAGCCTGTTGGGGTCGGGCCGCGTGCGGCGCACCCGTGAAATCCTGAACGCCGGGGTGGTCCCGATGTTCGTTCTGCTGCGCCAGGTTCGGGTTCGGAAACGGCTCAACCGCGCGGATATCGTGCGCCGTTGGCGCTCGCGCGCGCCGGCCGTGATTGTCAAACATTGGAGAGAGCGAGATGGCCGATAGCGTCCGAGAGGCGGCGTTGAAGGCGCTGCACGCCCTGTTGCTCGGGATCGACGGGCCGCGTGTGGTCCGAAACGAGCCGGAGACGGCGGCGATTCCGGCGGGCGGTTTGGTGGTGCTGCGGGACGGCGATCCGGGCGAGCCGGAGGTCCTGCTGTCGCCGCCCGCTTACGAATACGCGCATCGGGCGGAGATTGTCGTGCAGGTCCAGCATGGCGAAGCGTCCGAGCGGGACGCGGCGATGGATACGCTGCTGCAACAGATCGGCGCGGCGCTGGATGCGGATCAGACCCTCGGCGGCGCGGTCGATATGGCGATGGCCGGCGGCCCGGAATTGCTGGACGAGCCGGTGGAGGGCGCGGCCACGATCAAGGCGGCGCTGATCCCGGTCACGCTGGATTATATGACATCGACGCCGCTGGGCTGAGCGGACAGGCAAAGGAGAGAGACGATGGCGAAGACACGGGCTTACGGCGCCGACGCGCAGCTGCTGGCGGGGTTCGAAGGCGATTACGGCGTGGCCCCGGACGGAACCGGCGGCGGTGTTTACACACAATTGTCATTCCGGGAGACCAGCCTCGGCGCGGAGCGGCCGCTGGGTTACGACCCGCTGCTTGGCCAGGGGCGCGATGCGCAGGACCCGTTTTACGAGGCGGTGACGGATGAGGGCGAGTTCACGATCCCGCTTGATCTGCGGGCGACCGGCTTTTGGCTGTCCGGCTTGTTCGGCGCGCCGAGCAGCGTGGATAACGGCGATGGAACCCACAGCCATGGTTTCATATCGGGCCGGGACTTGCCCAGCATGGCGTTTGAGATCGGCCATACGCGGCTGGCGACGCCGCGCTACTACCGACATGGCGGCTGCGTGTTGGAGAGCATCGGTTTCGATATGGCGCGCACGGGGCCGGCGAACGCCACGATCGGCGTGGTGGCCCAGGGTGAAAGCAATCACGCCGCGCCGGCGGATCCGAGCCCGCTATCCTATGCGCTTCGGCGTTTCAGCCAAGGCTCGGGCTCGATCAAGGTTGGCGGCGCTCAGCTCGCCAACGTGACCGGCGGTCGGTTCTCGTTTTCGAACAATCTGGAACGGGTGGAGACGATCCGCGACGACGGTCTGATCGACGGCGCGGACGAAACGGAGGCGACGGCGGAGGGCTCGGTCTCTGTCCGGTTCTCGACTGATGACACGATCACGGCGGCGGTCGACGCGGAAGCGCCGGTCTCCATGGAATACGGTTTCACGATTCCGGGGGCCGAGGGCTTCAAGCTGCTTTTCGCCATGCCGCGCGTATTCCTGCCAAAACGCAAACAGGAGTTGAGCGGGCCGGGCGGCGTGCAGGCCGACTACGAATGGCGCGCCGCGTTCGATCCCACAGAAGGGCATCTGCTGCAGGTGACGCTGACCAACGACGTCGCCGGGTACTAGATTTGTCGCCGGTTCGGCAGGAGTCCAGGGGGTGGGCTCGGGCCGGCGATGCGTGTCGGAAAGACTGGCCTTTCCGGCAGGGTTGCGCCCCGCAGTCGCAGTGGACTGGGCGGGCGCATCGAACTCCATGACGGGAGGGACTGCGATGATACGACTGGGACTGCCCAAGGAACCTTATTGGTTGGATATGCCGCACGGCGTGCGGTTGTTCGTGAGGCCCCTGACCACGGCGATTTACGAGGCGGCGCGGGCGAAGGGCGCGCGCCTGGCCGGGCAAGTGGTCGGCGAGCATGCGGAAATCCTGCAGGCGGGCGGCTCGGTCGAAGGATTGCCGGATTTGGAGGATGCGGACGCGGTTGTCGGCCTGTCGCAATTCCTATTCGCCCAGGCCTTGGCGGTCTCGGCGATCATCCGCTGGGAGGGCGTCCTGGCGGCGGAGGGCGGCGCGGCGGATGTCAGCGAGGAAACGGTCTTCGACCTCATGCGGATTCACAGCGTCGCCGATGATTTCCTGCATCTCTACACACGGCCGCACAGGGAAGTGATTGCGGAGGGAAACGCCTCCAGGCCCTCGCCGAATGGCGCTTCGGCGTTGGGCCGGGATACTGCGCAGGATGCCGGGCCGAAGAACTCCGCTGCGCCGACGGCGGCGTAGGGCCGAGCGGCGTGCGCTGCCCGTTCAACGCGCATCAGCCGCTCTCCGAAGAGGGGGCGCAAGCTTGGGATGTGTTGCTGAAATGCGCCGGTCAGCTTCGGCTGGGCGGAATGGGCGGCGTGGCCGGGCTGGATCTGGGCGCGGCGTTCACCATGGCCTCGGCGCTTGGATATGACCGAAAGGCCATGGCGCTGCTGTTGCCGGCGGCGGAGCGGGGCCTGGTTGCGGCCTTGAACGCAAAACGAACCGAACAGGATTGAGATGACCGACAAAGACATCGCGATACGCCTGTCCTTGCAGGATGGCGAGAAGGTCCGGCGCGGCCTGATGCGTCTGGGCGAGGATGGCCAGAATGCGTTGGCGCGGATCGAACGCCAGACCAGACCGGCGTCAAGGGGTCTGCTCGCGGTCAACGCCGTGTCCGCCGAATTGCGGGGCAGCATGGCCGGCCTGAGCGGGCGCTTGGGCGCGGTTGGGGCCGGTCTGGGCGCCATGGGTCCGGCGGGCTTGGCGGGGGCGGCGGGGATCGGCGCGATCGTCCTGGCGCTGGGCGGCTTGATGCGGGCGTCGGTCACCGCCGCGAATGAGCTGGCGCTGATCCAGGATGAAGCGCAGCAGGCCGGCGCGGCGGTCGAGACATTTCAGGCCCTGCGCTTCGCCGCCGAAGAATACTCGGTCAGCCAGAACGCCCTGACGGACGGGTTGCGGGAATTGAACCTGCGCGCGGATGAATTCGTGACAACCGGCGGCGGCTCGGCGGCGGAGGCGTTTGAACGATTGGGGTTCAGCCAGGAGGAATTGCAGGGCCAGCTGGGCGATACGGGCGCGATGTTCCTGGAGGTGATCCGGCGCATGCAGTCCCTGGAAGGCGAGGCCGCCCGGATTCGGGTCGCCGACGAGATTTTCGGCGGCGAGGGCGGCGAGCAATTCATCCGGCTGGTCGGGGCGGGCGAGGATGCGATCCGGAACCTGATGGGCCAGGCGCGCGAGCTGGGCTTCGTGCTCGACGAAAACATGATTCAGCGCGCGGACGAGGCGCGCGATCGGATGGCGCAGTTGCAGCGCCTGATCAGCGTCAGCTTCAATTCTGCCCTGCTGGAGCTTGTTCCCATCGCGCAGTCGGTGGCCGAGGGTTTTGCGGAAGTCGCGCGTTGGGTGGCGGATGTGACCGACGGGTTCCGAGATTTGGAGAACCAAAGCACGCGGGGCCTGGAGCGGCGGTTGGAGGAGCTCGACGCCTATTTCGCCTCGAACACCCGGCCCGCAAGCGGTCGCGCGCGGCGCAATTTCGACGCGTTCGGCGATGAGCGGGATCGCATTACGGAAGTCCTGATGGCCCGCCAGGCGCGGCGGTCGGACAGCCAAACCGCGCCAAGGGTCAGCGGCCAGACCGGCGCGTCGCAAGCGCAGGCGGACCGGATCGGGCAAGTGACCGACTCGTTGCGCTTCCAGTTGGATCAGCTGACCCGGACCGAGCAGGGAAGGCGGGTGTTCCAGACGCTGCAGCGGGCCGGGATCGACGCGAACCATCAAGAGGCGCAATCCATCGCCGCCCTCGTGCTCGAAGTGGGCCGACAGGAACAGGCCGACCGCGATGCGACGCGCGCCAAGGCGGATGGCGCGGCCATGACCCGCCGCCTGATGACCGCCGATGAGCGGCGCGCGGAGACGCTGGCGGGGATCAGCAATCTGCTTTCGGCCGGTGCGATCACGGAAGTGACGGCGGCGCGGGCGCGGGACGAAGCGACCCGCACCTTCGTCGAGGCGGAGCGCCGTCGCTTGGAGGCCAGCCAGGACGCGTCGGCGGGCATCCAATCGGCGCTGATGCAAATCCGCGACGCGTCCCAGAACACCGCACAACGATGGCGGGACGACATCCAGGGCATGAACGACGGCGCGCGCACCGCGTTCGTCGATATTGTCACCGGCGCATCCACCATGGCGCAAGGTCTGGAATCCGTGCTTGGCGGGATCCAACGACAACTCGCGGGCCGGTTTTACGATCGGGCGGTTGGCGGCGTCGTTGACGGACTCCTGGATGGCTTTTTCGGCGCGAACCATGGCGGCGGCATGGTGGGCGAACCGAGTTTCAGGCGACGGGTGAACCCGCTGGCCTTCGCCGGCGCGCCACGTCTGCATGCGGGCGGCATGGTGCCGGGCCTGCGGCCGGGCGAAACGCCGATCATCGCCTTGCGCGGAGAGCGGGTCTTGACCGAGGCGCAGCAGGATAACACCGCCAAGACCATCGCGGGCCTGGCGGCGATGGCGCGGCCCGCCGCGCCTGCGGTGAATGTGGTGGTCAACAACACCGCCGGGCGCGTCGCCGAGGCCCGCGCCGAGACCTCGCAAGGGGCCGGCGGCGGGCTCAATCTGGAAATCATGATCGAGGAAATAGAGACACGCATGACACGGAATGTCGCGCGCGGGGAGGGGCTGGCGCCGGTCGTTGAACGGCGGTATGGGCTCGACCCGGCGGTCGGCGCACAACGTTAGGATGGCCCCATGACCGAGGCTGTTTCCTGGCCCGATACGCTGCCGCGCCCGACCTTCCAGGGTTATGCGGTCGAGCCGATGGACTCGATCCTGCGGACGGAAATGGAATCCGGCCCGGCGCGGCAGCGGCGGCGCTACACACAGACGCCGACGCGGATCACGGTGCGCTGGCGTCTGACCTTCTCGCAATTCGCGCTGTTCGAGTCCTGGCTCAAATACAAGGCGAAGGAGGGCGGCGCCTGGTTCTCGATCACGCTGCTGGGCGGTCTCGGCATGGTGACCCAAAGGGCGCGGTTCGTCGGCCGGGGATCCTCGGCCTATCAGGCGCGGCCGCTGCGGGGCGGCCCCGGCGACGGCCCGCGCTGGATCGTGACCTCGGTGCTGGAAGTGGATGACCGCCCGGTTCTGAGCGAAGGCGCGCTGGAGATCGCGCTGACCGAAGATGTGTCCGGGCTGATCGCGGCGATCGACGCGTTCGGCGCGCTGATCAATCAAAGCTTGTCGCAGAACGCTTGGTAGGAGGGTGTCTGTATGACCCTGCAGCAGGACCTGGAAGCCGCTGTCGCGCAGGTGACGGCGGATTCCAACAAACTGAAGGATATTGTGAATGGCCCGGCCGACGGCGAAGGGTCGATGGTGCCGACGGACTCGGGCGATGTGAAGACGGTCGCCAAGAGCCTGGCGGACATGGAGGGCGCATACGCGGCGAACGACGTTCTGGGCGCGGCGACGGCCGCGCGAGACGGGGCGGAAACGGCGCGGGACGAGGCCCAGACGGCGCAGCAAGGCGCGGCGGCGGCGCTGCAGGCTCTGTTGGACAGCATCGCCACGCAGGAAGAGGCGAATGAGGGAACCGGCGACGGGTTGATTACCGCCGCGCTGCTGCCCGCCGCCATCGCGGCGTTGGGCGGCGGCGGCGCGAAGGTTGGGGATTTAAAGTGGTCTGACGCGCAGACAACGCCGGAAGATCATCTTCTGGCCGATGGATCGCTGTTGCTGATTGCCGATTTCCCGGAACTGTTCGCGGCGATCGGGACGCAGTTCGGCGGGGATGGGGTGACCGACTTTCGCATCCGCGACGCGCGGGGGGTGTTTCCTCGGTTCAAGGACCATGGGCGCGGGCTCGACCCGGACGGCGACCGGCCGCTCGGGGACGAACAGGCGGATGAGTTCAGAAGCCATACACACAGCGGGGGTGTCAGAACAGGCACTGGCTCACTTCAAGGTGGCGGCGTTTACGTCGATCTCTTCTCTGACAATACCCAAGCAACCGGCGGCGCTGAGACGCGCCCCTACAACCAAGTCTTCGAATTGCCATACATCAAATATCGGTGAGGCCGACAATGGATCAGCAAACCGTTTATCACTACAGCCCGCAAACGGGCGAACTCGTGGGAGCCGGCGCAGCGCAGAAAAACCCGCGCAGGCCGGGCTATTATTTGTTGCCGGCGAACGCAACGCCACTCGCGCCGCCCGATCCGCCGCCGGGTCACGCGGCTATCTTCCAGGATGGCGCCTGGTCCACGGTCGTCGATCATCGCGGCGAGACCGCCTATGACGCGGACGGGCTCGCGCGTTTTGTCGATTGGCTTGGACCGCTACCGGATGGCTGGTCGTTCGACAAGCCGCTTCCGCCGTTGGCGGAGGCGAAGGCCGCGCTCTGGGACGCGGTCAAACAGCGCCGCACCGAGGCGGCGGCGTTGGTTTCGTTCAATGGTCATTCCTACCAGACCGACCTCGACAGCCGCACCAATCTGGACGGCGCGCGGGACCTCTTGGCGTCCGGGGCCGTGTCGGAGATCAGTTGGACGACGGCGGACAATGTCGAAGTGACCCACGACGCGGCAAGTCTTGAGGGTTTGTGGTTGGCCGGCGCCGTGCATATCGCCGCTTGTTTCGCCCGCGCCAAGGCGTTGCGCGTCGAGATCGACGCCGCCCCGGATCACGCCGCCCTGGACGCGATCGATATCGAGGCGGGCTGGCCCGAACCGCCGGAGGTTGAATGATGGCGGGACAAGCGGATGCGTCGTTCGAAGCCGGGACGCCCGGCCTTGTCATTCCCCGGAGCGCCTTCGTGCAAACCGCCAGCGCGCTTGTGCTGGCTGCGATCTGCGCCGGCGCCGGCATGCTGGTCTCCATGAACCGCGAACTCGGCGCGCTGCATACCGGCGCGTCCATGACCGCCGAGCAGCATATGGGGATGATGGAAAGCCTGCGTCAGCTCGGCGAAAACGAGAAACAGGCGGCGCAGCTGTTGGCGGTGCTGACGCTGCGCGTCGAGAACCTGGAAGAACGATTGCACGAGCTGGAGACCATCGTCCCAGCCGGCGGGGAGATCGAAGAGTTCGACGGGGACTATGGCGATTCCGGCGGCCCCGGCGACATTGAATTTCCCGACGCGCCCGAACCCTTCCCACGCTGATCACAGTCAATCCACAAAGAGGGGGCGACGATGCAGCTTACCCTGACCCGGTTTCTGGCGACCGACGACGCCACCTTTGGCCTGCTGCGAGTCGACGGCGCGCCGGAATGTTTCACGCTGGAAGACGAAGCGCGCGACGTGAAGGTGATGCACGAAACGCGCATCCCGGCGGGGACCTACCGCATCACCCTGCGCGACGAAGGCGGCATGACCGGCCGCTACGCCAAGCGCTTCCCGGAATTTCATCGCGGCATGCTCTGGCTGCGCGACGTGCCGGGCTTCGAGTGGATCTACATCCATCTCGGCAACACCGACGACGATACCTCGGGTTGTATTTTGGTCGGCCAGCAACCGCGCTTGATTCCTGGCCGGCCGCTCTTGCTCCGCGACAGCGCCCCGGCCTATCGGCGGCTTTACGCCAAATGCGTGGACGCGGCCGAAGCCGGGAATCTGTCCATCACCATCATCGACGGAGACTGAACCATGCCGTTACCCCTGATCAGCGCTCTGACGCCGTTGCTCGGCACCGTGATCGACCGGCTGATCCCGGACGAGGCGGAGGCCGCCAAAGCCAAGATGGAAATCCAGCAGCGCGCCGCCGAGGTCGAAGCCGACATTCAGAAAGGAATCCTCGACCTCGCCAAGGAAGACGCCAAGACCGGCAAATGGGGTTACCGCTGGGGCGCGGGATGGCTCTGCGTGATCAGCCTCGGCTACGCCTGGGTCCTGCGCGACCTGATCGTCTGGGCCACCCTGATCGCCGGCCTCGACATCCCGGCGCCGCCGAACCTGCCGAGCGACGCTCAATATGTCATGCTGACCGGGATGCTCGGCCTGGCCGGCGTCCGCTCGTTTGATTTGGCGCGGGGAACGCGCCGGTAATGCCCAATCCGGCCCTGTCGGCGGCGATCCAGGAAGCCTACGCCTCCGCGCCGTCCGATGTCGTGATCCTGCACACGCTGGAAATCCGCCACCCGAGTTTCACCGATCCGATCCGGGTCGTGCGCAATTTCGCGGACCAAGAGACCTGGACGGGCATGGGCGGCGCGGAGGCCGAGGCGGTTCTCGACGCCCTGTCGCCGGAGGATCGGGACATGATCGGGCTGGTCGCCCGCCTGGAAGCGGACGCGCCGCTGAACGCCGGCGAGATGGTTGGCTTCGTGGCGCTCGCCTTCGATCTGGACCTGCCGCCGGTGGATACGATCCCGGCCCCGGAAATCACGGTCACCATGGACAATGTGGGGCGTGAGATCACCGACGCGCTCGATGAGGCGGCGACATCGCAGGACAGAATCGAAGTGACCTACCGGCCTTACCTGTCGACCGATATTGAAGGTCCTCAAATGGACCCGCCGATCACCATGATCCTGACAGAGGTCGAGGCGACGCCGCTGACGGTGACCGCGCGTGCGCGCATGCTGGATATCGGCAACAAGGCGTTCCCCTCGATATTCTACCGAACGACCGAGTTCCCCGGACTGGCGCGCTGAACCATGGGGGCGGAAGCGGGATTGCATTGGGCGGCCGACTATATCGGGCTGCCCTGGAGCGCGGATGGGGATGGTCCCGACTCCTTTCACTGCTGGTCCTTCGTTCGCTGCATCCAGGCCCGTCATTTCGGCCGCGTCCTGCCGGAGATTCCCAATCCCGATGACTTGCTGGCTTTGGCCAAGACCTTTCGCGCCCATCCCGAACGGCGGCGATGGGGCCAAGTCTCGGAGCCGGCCGAGGGCGATTGCGTGCTGCTGCGCCAGGCGCGTTATCCGATCCATGTCGGCGTCTGGCTGTCCGTTCCGGAAGGGGCTGGGGTCCTGCATTGCTCCCGCGATTCCGGGGTGGTGTTTCAAAGGCCCGAAGCGCTTGCGCTCAATGGTTGGCGGATCGAAGGATTTTACCGATTCAAGGAGGCGGCGTCATGACCGTCATCCAGTCCGCCGGACGGCCCGGTGTGGTTGTGCATGTGGCCAACGCGTTCCGGCCGGAAAGGGGCCGCAGCGTGCGGCCTGTCTTGCGCGCGCAGACGGTGCGGGAATGGCTGGATGGGCAGGGCGTCGCGGAGTTCGACGCGCCGACCCTCTGCCTGTTCAACGGCGCGCCCTTGATGCGGTCGGATTGGGGCGCGGCGACAATCGGGACCGGCGATGTCTGCGCCTTTGTGGCTCTGCCGCATGGCGGCGGGGGCGGCGGCGGCAAGAACCCGTTGCGCACCGTTCTGTCGATCGCGCTGATGGTCGGGGGGATTTATCTTGGCGCGAGTTTCGGCGCGCCTTTGGCGAGCTCGTTTGGGTTCGGCGCGGAAACCGCCGTCTTCGGCTCGCTGACCGGGGGGAAACTGTTCGGCGGCTTGATTTCCGGCGCGGTGAGCCTGGTCGGCGGGGCCTTGGTCAACACCCTGGTCCCGGCGCCGCGTCCATCCGCCTCCGCCTTCGCCGGCGGCTCGTTCGGCTCGCCGCCGGCCCCGTCGCCGACCTACAGCCTGCAGGGCCAATCGAACAGCGCGCGGCTGGGCCAGCCCGCGCCCTGCCAGTATGGGCGTCACCTGATCTATCCCGATCTGATCATGGCGGAGCCCTGGGTCTCGTATGAGGGAAACGAGCAGTTCGTGCATCAGCCCCATTGCCTGGGGCTCGGCGAATTCGAGATTGAGCGGATCCGGATCGCGGAAACCGACATCGATAATTTCGAGGAGGTGACCACGGAACTCGTCCCGCCCGGCGGCGCGATCGGCCTGTTCGACGTGAATGTCATCACCCGGCCCGAAGTGTCGGGCCAGGAATTGGACGGGACGAACGAGCAGTCCGGCGACGGCTATGTCGGGCCGTTCATTCTGAACCCGGTCGACACGGAGGCCCACACGCTGGGCGTCGATATCGTCTTTCCGCGTGGCCTGTATTTCGCGAACGACTCGGGCGGGTTGAACAGCAAGACCGTGACCTGGGTGATCGAGACGCGCCCGATCGATGATGAGGATCAGCCGGTGGGCGCGGGCGATTGGTCTACGATCGGCTCGGAAAGCCATTCGGCCAATGACAACACGCCGATCCGGCTGACCTTCAACTACCCAATCGCCGCGCCGGGCCGGTACGAGGTGCGGGCGCGCCGGACCGATGCAAAAGACACTTCCTCGCGCGCCGGCCATAACATCCGTTGGGCGGGGCTCAAGGCCTTTGTCGACGGGCCGACCGTGTTCGAGGATGTGACCTTGCTGCTGGTCAAGATGCGCGCCACCGACAACCTGTCGCAGCGCACCGCGCGGGCGGTGAATGTGATCCAGACGCGGAAGCTGCCGATTTATGATCCGGCGGCGGGCGCCTGGTCGGAACCGCAACCGACGCGCAGCGTGGTCTGGGCGGCCGCCGATGTCTGCCGCGCGGCCTATGGCGCGGCGCTCGATGACAGCCGTCTGTCCTTGGCCGATCTGGCGGCGCTGGACGCCGCGTTGGAAGCGCGCGGCGATCGGTTCGACGGGGTGTTCGACAGCAAGACCACGGTCTGGGATGCGCTGACGCGGATTGCGCGCTGCGGCCGGGCGACGCCGATCCTGCAGGGCGGTGTGATTCGGATCATTCGCGACGCGCCGCAAAGCCTTCCGACCGCGATGTTCGGGCCGCGTAACATGGTGCGGGGGACGCTGCAGATCGATTACATCATGCCGTCCGATGACACGGCAGACGCGGTGACGGTGGAGTTCTTCAATCAGCGCACCTGGAAGCCGGCCGAGGTGACGGCCAGCCTGCCGGATTCGAGCGCGGAGAAGCCGGCGACGGTCAGCCTGTTCGGCTGTGTCGACAAGGATCACGCGCGGCGCGAAGGCGACTACATGGCGGCGGACAACCGCTATCGCCGGCGGATCGTGAGTTTCCGGACAGAGCTGGAAGGGATGATCCCGACCTACGGGGATCTGATCGCCGTGACGCACGATTTGCCGCGCTGGGGCCAGGGCGGCGAGGTCACGGCCTGGGACGCGGAGGCGGAGGTCCTGACCCTGTCAGAGCCCCTGGACTGGACCGATGGCGAGACCCACTACATCGCCCTGCGCGCGCGGGACGGCTCCTTGGCCGGGCCGTTCCAATGCGATTCCGACGCGGCGTCCGGCCTGGCGGCGGATCAGGTCCAGCTGCTCGACCCGCTCACGCTCACGCCCTACACCGGCAGCGACGAAGAGCGCACCTATTTCAGCTTCGGCCCCGGCGAGAAATGGTCCCAGCTTTGCCGCGTCCTGTCCGTCCGCCCCCGCAACGGCGGCGAGCAGGTCGAAATCACCGCCGTGGCCGAGGATAGCCGGGTACACGTCAACTAGCCCTCAGCAAGCGTTCAACGGGCCGCGTTTAACGGGTTGCGACGTTTGGAGGGGCGTTTGGCGCGCTGAAACCCGGGCCTACAGGCGGAAACGGTTGCGCAGCCCGACGCCGATCAGGAACAGCGCCACAAAGCTAAACACTTGGTGGACAACCCTCAACAAGCCAACAGCCCGGCTTTGTTCGCCTGTCACGGTTTCGCCGAGTAAGCGTGATGTTGGCACGAATGGCACACTATCCGCGCCGGCGAGAAGGGCTGCATCCAATGCACCGCCGCATAGCGTCTGATAGTGCCCAAATGCGAAAAGGCCGAACAGTCCAAAGAATAGGGCCGTTGGTCTCCAGATTGATTGCCCGTAGTCACAGAGTTTGTCGTACAGAACGTCGAGCAACTTGGCCTGTCCCTTGAGTTGCCCCAATGCTCGCATCGCACGGCGCTCAGCCGCGAAGAACGTCAGCGCGGCTTCATGATGTCGATTGCGTTCGGCGATCTCTTTCATGCGTCGGTATTTGGCGTCATCGTCGTCAGCAAAGTGTCGGCCGCCCGATGGCTCTATGCGGAGATTACTCAGATCTGTGTGGCCTGCAGTTGTCGTGCTTCGAAAATCGGGTGGGCTCTGGCAAACAGCCCTTATCAACAATTGTCGTTCAAAGACGCAGCCATAGAAATCGATTCGCGTCAGTTGTGCGGCCGCTTCTTCAACCTCAAATGACAGCGTGCCGCCAAAAATTGTATCTCGAAAACTGATATTTCCTTGTAGAAATGTTGCCGAATTGAATCTGCATGACGCCTTGAATTGGATAGCGTCGAACAAGATGCCCTTGTTTTCAAATTTCGCAGAGTGAAAGGACGCATGTCCGTCAATTACCGCTCCAGTGAAACTGAGTTCCCCTTTTCCGAATTGGGTGTGCTCGAACGTAGCATCGTTGGCGAATGTCGCATTGTTGAAGCTGACGTTACCGCCGCGGAAAATGGCGCGGTTGAAATTGGCCGAGTGTTTGAATTTGGCACCGTCGAATTTGACGCCTCCGGACGGGAACAAATGCTCCGAAAACCCGTTTTCAGGAGTCGATGCGAAAGTCGCTCCCTCGAAACTAACAGCGGCGTCAGGGTTGTCTCGGACCCACTGGTTCCATTCTTCCACACCTTGCCTATGAAGACTTGTTGCGTCGTTGCCGGAGAGTCTAATCATCGCATTGTTTTCTCATTCTGACACCCACGGCTCTACTTCCCGATTCCGTCAACTGCCAGCCCGAGAATCGCGACCGCCGCTTCCGTTCCAGCAAGCCGGCGACCTCCAACGCCTTCAAATCGAGAAACGCGATATCGGCCAACTGGCTGTCATGCACTTCCCGCACCGACCGGCTCTCAAACCGCCCGAGGATCGCGCCGAAGCGCTCCGGGTCATCCTCGATCTTTGGCAGCAGCGCGACCTGCGCAGGGGTTAAGTCTGTCTTGAGCATGTGGTATTATAGCCGAGTCAGGCGCGCACGAAAAAGCGATAGCACGGACACAAAACGAAAAAATTACGAATCATAAAAATAACCAATTGATTTTAATAATAAACCGGTGCTTCTCGACCGCACCAAATTGAAATTTATTGTTGGGGCAGTTGAGCGCAACGGTTGGTTCTCAAACATAATTTGAGAAATGCTATTCCGTCGCTGCTGCGGCTTTGTCTCTTCGAGCAACAGCCCGAGACATAGCCTGTGCTATGCGCTCTTTCATGATAGTTTTGAAGTTGCGCGCCTGCGGCAGGATCGGTGAGCCGCGCTCGCCGAAGGTTTCGGAAGCTCTTTTGAGGTAGCTATAGAAAGTCCAGGTACCGTAATCATCAGGCGACAGTTCGTCGGGATGAACACGGCTGAATCGCTGGCTAAAATTAGAGTAGTTGAATGTAGCTAGTATCTCGGACGCGTTCATATCGGGATGTGCATCCGCAAAACCAGCTGCAACACCCTTGGCAGATAGAGCTACCTTCCGGTACAGCCGCGAAATTGTGCTGTCGCGCACGTATACCTTCTTTCCGTCAAAACGAAAGCCCAGATACTCGAAGCCGTTTTTACCTTGCGGCCCGCGCACATGTTGGAAGGTCAAACCGTCATCGGTGCGTTGAAAGCGAACGATGCATGTCTTGGTCTCCTTGATCTTGAGCGCTTCACCATACTTGCGTATCTATTTAACGGCGAAAGTCTCGGCCTTGTCCGCCTCCTTTTCACTACCCGGGACGACGAGAAGTATGTCGTCGGAGTATCGCATGTAGCGGCCACCGTTCGCGTTGACGTATTGGCACACAGCAATGTCAAATTCCAATAGGTAGAAGTTGGCAATCAGGTCGGATATCGGTGCGCCTTGCGGCACACCGTGGCTGAGCAAATTTCCATCCTCGTCTGCATTTGGTCGGATCAGGCTGGGTAGGTTTGGGTCGCCGCCACATATCTTCTCACGGAATTCAGTGGGAGAGCAGAGCTGGATAGGCATTTTCCTGAACGGCACAGTGTAGCGCTCACGGGGGTAGCCATTCACGTTGACTGTCTCGAGAAACCCTAGGCGTCGATACACGTCCTTCTGGTCGACCACATGGTATCGTGTGACATTCTTGAACACGGCGTAGTGATCGGGTGGTAGGTGATCCACCTCCATCAGGTCACACCAGACCTCCTTGATTCTACTATGGTCGAGGTTCTCAAAGTAGCCCTTGATGTCGAGTGCGATAGCAACGCAGTCGCCCTGTTTCTCAATTTCGTCAAAGGCGTCCTTGGCAAAGTCAATGTTGCATTTTCCTCCACCACTAGCCTTAGGGATTTTGCGATAGGCGATTGGGCAGTCTTCCATCCCGAGCGATGTCAGGCGCTCCTCATACCGCTCCGCTAGGATCTTCCGGTAGTGTGTGAAAATGTATGCGTCACGACGGGCGGCATACCGAATCGGCCTCGACTTCGGCTCTGGTCGACCCTTTTTGGAAGTACGAAAGGGCTGCCAAGTCTCGTGGTATAGGAAGAAGGGGTAGAACTTGTTGGATGCAACCCGCTCGGGGTCAGAGACGAGTTCCTCCGCCTCTTTGATCGAAAGCCTTCGGTCGAAATGCGGGTAGTGTTTGAGGTCTTTGGCAGAGAAATCTGGTTCCATATCCTGTGCGAGAGGGGCCGGAACACTGGGCAGGACACTTGCCCTTATTTTTTCCGGCCCCGACTATTCTGCATTGTGCCCATCTTACGACGTAGTCGCTTATAATGTCTTGCTACTGCTAATCTGGGTTCTCCAGATCGGCTGTCTAGTCGCCGGTTCGTGCCAAGGAGCCCCAATAATGGAACTCGCAATCTGCCCGAATGTGGCAACAAGCCTTGACAGTATAAACGATTGACTGCGGCATTCTTTCAATGCCGATACGTCATAGATAGAAACGCTCCCGCAACGTTTCAAGGGTTGGAAATGAAGTACATTTGAAAACGACAGGTCGTGAAGCCTGTAGCTTTGGCATGAGCCCAGCAGCGCTACAGCGCGTAGCTGCGCATCGCGCCCCTTAGCGCCCGCGTCAAATGCGCAGACGTTTCTTGTCCGGGTCGAAGTCGCTGAGGGTTTCGTAGAACGTGTCGGCGGCGCCGATCAGGCGGGGGTCGGGGTGGGTGTTGATTTCCTCGTCCATGCCGGGATAGGGCAGGTTGGTGAGGAAATAGCGCATGCAATTGATGCGCGCGCGTTTCTTGTCGTCCGAGCGCACCACCGTCCACGGCGCGTCGGCCGTGTGGGTGTAGAAGAACATGCTTTCCTTGGCCTCGGAATACTCGTCCCAGAGGTCGAGCGACTCCACATCCACCGGGCTGAGTTTCCAATGTTTTAGCGGATCGGTGCTGCGTGATTGAAAGCGCCGCAATTGCTCTTCGCGGCTGACCGAGAACCAGAATTTGAACACCCGGATGCCGCTGCGCACCAGCATCCGTTCAAACTCCGGCACCTGACGCATAAACTCCATATATTCCGGCGGCGAGCAGAAACCCATGACCCGCTCAACGCCGGCGCGGTTGTACCAGGAGCGGTCGAAAAACACGATCTCGCCTTTGGTCGGCAGCTGCTTAGCGTAGCGTTGGAAATACCATTGCCCGCGCTCTTCCTCGGTCGGCTTTTCCAGCGCGACCACGCGCGCGCCGCGCGGGTTCAGATGTTCGGTGAAGCGCTTGATCGTGCCGCCTTTGCCGGCGGCGTCGCGGCCTTCGAAGATGCAGAGGATCCGCTGGCCGGTATCCTTGACCCAGTTCTGAACCTTTAAAAGCTCGATCTGAAGCTCTTTCTTGCGCGCCTCATATTGGGCGCGGTTCATCCGGCGCTTGTAGGGATAGTTTTCCGGCAGCGACTTGGACAGGCTGCGCTCGGCGCGCTCATGCTGCAGCAGGGCGTGGCTCTTGCGGATGCGGTCATGCGGCGCGTGGTGGTCGTCCGAATGGTGGGACGTGTCGACCGTGTCCGTCCCGCTGTTGTCCATCTTGTCGGTCTTGTCCGTCTTGACCATCGCAGTCCAGGCCTCCGCCGCCTATTTCCGTCCGGCTCGGCGCGGGTTTCACCGCCGCCGAGCGCGGGTCATGCGCCAACGCGCAACGCTCCAATCCTGGCAGAATAGCGCGGGGCGGGCTGGAAAGAATTGATCTGGCTCAGCCGCGCGGCGCGCCGCCGGTTGGGTCGGCGTGGTCCAGGACGCGGTCGAGCAGGGCGGCCAGCGCTGGGTTGGGGAATCGGCGTTCGGCGGTGATCGCGTAGAAACTCTCGACCACGCCCGTCAGTTTACAGGCCTCGATCAGTTCGCCTTCGGCCAGTTCGTCGCGCACGACGACCGGCGGCAGGGGGGCGACGCCGACGCCCTGGCGCGCCAACAGCCGCATCATGGCCATATCGTCGGCCTCGGCGATGATTGTCGGCCGCACGTCGAGCCGCTGGGCCAAAGCGTCGAAGCCGATTCGGATCGAACTGTCGGGCGACGGCAGGATAAAGGGCCCGTCCCGCATGATCTCGGCGACCGAACGCTTGCCGTCTAGCCGCGCCGGCGTGGCGACCAAGCTGACCTGCTGCTCGAACAGCCGGTGCGAGCGCAGACTGGGCGCTTGGTCCCGCCCTGCCGGCCTATTCATCAGCAAAAGGTCGAGCGTCATGCGCTCAAGTTCGCGCAGCAGGTCCTCCGGCGCGCCGGAGCGCAACATCAGATGCGTGTCCCCTCGATCGAGCAAGGGTTGCAACAGGCCGATCTGAAAGTTCCGGGACAGCGTCGCCAGGGCGCCGACGCGCAGGGTCGGCCGAGCGTCGGGCGCGCCGCCCAGCGTCGCCAGCATCTCCTCACCGGCCTTGAAGATCGTGTCAGCGTGGTCCAGCGCGATGCGCCCCGCTTCAGTCAGGCGCAAGGCCCGACCGTGGCGTTCAAACAAGTCCTGGCCCAAGCGCTCCTCGAGCGTGCGAATTTGGGTTGAGAGCGCCGATTGCGACACGTTCAACCTCTCGGCCGCGCGGGTCAGATTGCCGATCCGTGCGACAGCCCAAAAATAGCGCAGATGCTTGTAGTTCAGTTGTCCAATCATTCTGTTTTATAGATCGAAATATTCTAAACATTCAATTTTTTTAAACTGTTCGTGACGCGTAGGGTCCGCGCGCTTCGACATAGGTGAATGGGACCCAAGTAATGGAACCGCTGATCGAGTTTTTTCAGACTCTGGTGACACAATTCCAAAAGCCGACCCTGGCTTTTCTGATCGGCGGTCTGTTGATCGCGGCGATGGGCAGCAAGTTGGAAATCCCGGACGCGATCTATCGCTTCATTGTCTTTATGCTGCTGATGAATATCGGCCTGAAGGCGGGGATGGAGGTGCGCGAGGCGGACCTGTCCGCCCTGATCCTGCCGGCGCTGATATCCGCCGGCGTCGGCTGTCTGATCGTGCTGGTCGGGCGATACGCCTTGTCTCGGTTGCCGGGCGTTCGGCTTGACGACGCGATCGCAACTTCGGGCCTGTTCGGCGCGGTCAGCGCCTCCACCCTGGCGGCCGCGATGATCGTGCTGGAAGAGGAGCAAGTGGCGTTCGAGGCCTGGGCGCCGGCGCTCTATCCCTTCATGGATATCCCGGCGCTGATCCTGGCGATCGTCTTGGCCGGGCTTCACAATGAGCGGACGGCGGCCCAATCCGGCGATGACGCCAGCGAGGGAAACGCCAGCGGGGGCGGCGCCAGCGGTGGAGGCGCCGGCGGGGGCGTCAGCGTCTGGCGGATCGTGAAAGACAGCCTGCGCAGCGCTGCGGTCTCCGCCCTGCTGCTGGGACTGGCCTTGGGCCTGCTGACCCAACCCGACCGCGTGGTCGAGAGCTTCTACGATCCGCTGTTCCGAGGGCTGCTCTCGATCCTGATGCTGATCATGGGCATGGAGGCCTATGCTCGGCTGGTGGAGCTGCGCCGGGTCGCCCATTGGTACGCGGTCTATGCGGTCATCGCGCCGATCACGCACGGGCTGATCGCCTTCGGCCTGGGGACGGTTGCGCATCATCTGACCGGCTTCAGCCCGGGCGGGGTGATCCTGCTGGCGGTAATGGCCGCGTCGAGTTCCGACATTTCCGGTCCGCCGACCCTGCGCGCGGCGATCCCCAGCGCCAACCCATCTGCCTATATCGGCTCGTCGACCAGCATCGGCACGCCCGTCGCGGTCGCGATCTGCATCCCCCTCTTCGTCGCGCTGGCCAATGTCGTGTTCGACATGTAACGGCCTGTACGACCTTTCATGACCATGACGGGAAAGACCATGCAAACATTCACAGCCACACGGATATCGATCATCGCGGAAAGGCTGATCCAGGACGGCGTCGTCCGGATCATGGAAGAGGCGGGCGCCACCGGCTATTCCTTCTTCGAAGGCGGCGGCAAAGGCGGACATGGTTTCCACCCGACCCACCGCCCCTCGATCGTCGAGGATTTCGCCATCGTCAAGATCGAAGCGATCGTCAGCAGCCGCGCCGTCGCCGAGCAGATCGCCGAACAAGTCGCCGCCGCCTATTTCGGCGACCAATCCGCCGTCATGTATCTGCACGAGGTCGAGGTTCTGCGACCGGAGAAGTTTTGAGGGGTAAGGGTTGGACGGCGTAGAGGGCGGTCGGACCGATTTGCCGGCTGAATGAGCACGGACGATTCAAGCGCGTTGCTGGGGGGCGGGCGGCGCTGGTGTCTGCTGTTTCTTCAGGGTCTATTTCATCGTCTGACCCGTGCGTCGTGGTCTGGAATTTATCGCCTGAAAGTCCTATTCCTATTTTTCTGTAGGCTCTACTTCTAAAGTTGTAGAGTAACCAGCCCCTTTTCAGGCGAATTTTACACAAAACTCTGATATGGCGCCGGCATTGCCTCATTATTGACTAAATCGTTTGTTGGGATATATCGGTCAGGTCATTACTCGAAAATAAAAATGCGAATAGAAATGCATGGAAGAATGAATTTTATGGGGCTAACGGTAGAGAGTCGCCGACTGCTCGGCGTGGGCCTCGTCGCCGATCCTTCAAGCGATCATTCGGTCATATCGGCGAAGATAGGCTTTATTCCTCCTCCGGATCCCGATCCCGATCCCCCTCCTGTTTCGCCCGGGATGACTCCTGAAATAGTGGAGCAGGTAGGTGTTCTTCCGCAAGCTTTCGTATCCGCTCTGTCGGCCCAGGCGCTCGTCACAAATCGCGTTCTGACGCTTGTTTCAGGGCCGGTCTATAATGACCGAGACTTTCGAGTGGACGAGTACGCGTGGGTGAACGTCTCGTATGGCGAGGGCGATGTCGATGGTGATTCGAACGCAGCGGGTTCCTCATACGATCAAGCCTCGGTCACGTTCGGTTCTGATCTCTATCGAAGTCCGAGCGGGTTAAACAAGGTTGGTTTGTTTGCGTCTCTCGGCCAGGTGGATTCTGACGTCGACGATTTCGATCGCACCGATTCCGAGCTGACGTCCTATGTGGGCGGGGCTTATTTGGGCGCTTATTTTACCGAGGCGCTGGCCCTTGATGTCGTTGCGTCGGCCGGTTTTGCTGATCTCGATACGTCTCGTGACACTGGAAGCGGCGTGGCGTCGGGCGACACGGATGGCGTGTTGTATAGCGGGGCTGCAAAACTGTCCTACACGCTCGATATACTCGATGCGTATGATGTTTCGGTTGTTCCGTTTGGTTCTGTGGAAAGCCACACGTTGGATCTCGACGGTTTCACCGAAACCGGCAGCGGCGAGACTGGCAGGTTCGGGTCGGAATCCGAGACGCGCGTGACATCGGTGCTCGGCGTCGAATCCGCGAAACGGTTTCGACTTGAGCAGGTCAATGGCGCGGCGTTGCTTCGATTGGGCTGGCTGCATCAATTCCAGGACAAATCCGCCTCGTCCAGCCTGACCCTGGCGTCTGATCCAACGATGACCCTTTCGCCTGAGTCGCCCGAGGTTTCGCGGGACGCTGTCCGTTACGGATTTGGGGTCGACCTTTCCGGCGATACAAGAAGTTTCGCGGGTTATGCAGATTTTGAAGGTACGTACAATTCAGACGCGCATGAATATTTAGCGACAGTCGGGTTCAGCGTTAAATGGTAGCGGCGAAGGGCGGGAGCGCGTTCCTGCCTTGCAAAGAAGCCGCCATAGAACAGAACGCCTCAATGTGTCGCGCACTGTGCGCTTCGCTCCTTTATGTCGCCGATACGGTCAAGCATGCACCATATTCGCCAGAACGTCGTTCGGCGATAGAGAGCCGCGTTTCTATCGGCGACCTGGCGCCGGAGGTATTCGGCCTTTACTATGAGGCTTGCTTTAAAATGCTGGACGGCGATGTCGACGGGGCGGGCGACATTATCGATGAGATTGCATGCATGCCGTTCTACGGCGCCGAAGAACTCCAAGTTCATGCTCTAGATCATCCTGACATCGCGCATATGCGCGAATTGTTTTTGTCGCGCCTGGATCTTCGCGGAGAATTTGCACTGTCCGCGCCCACTGCGAACAGCGTGGAAGTCGAACGCCGACTGACAGACGCGTTGTCGGTGCTGCGTCGCTCCTTGCCGGATCTCTACGGCGAGATGAGCGTTCTGATCCGGCGGATTATCCTGGTCGGGTCGTCCCCTATAGGAAAGGCGTTCGACGGCGCCGCCGTTTATCAGCTATGGCGATTGCTTTTCTTGAACGAGAACCGGTTGACGGACCGACTCTCACTGATCGAGACTCTTGTTCATGAAGAGGCTCATATCTTTCTGTTCGGGCATACGATAGAAACAGCGCTTACGCTGAACGGTTCGAATGAACGCCACTATTCCGCTATTCGCGATGAGAAGCGGCCGATCGACGGTATTTTTCATGCAATGATTGTAAACGCTCGAATTGTTTGGGCGTTTTCCCTAATGCGGAAGCGGGATGATATCTTCACGCCAACCGAACTGGGGCGTATGGCGCAGATTATCCGGCGGCATGAATTCATGTATGCACAGCACAAATCCGTGATTCACAATCACGCTAGGCTTTCAGAGATTGGACGTCGCATATTCTCGGACGCGGACGCCTACATGCTCAGCGTTCCGGCCGGTGGCCGTCATGCAAGGGCGTGAATGACGACACTGTAGAACCATGCTACCGCCATCGGGCGTTCATTGATGTGTGGGCTCTAGTCGCATCGCGGAAACGATCCGGGTTTGAGGTTATGAGGCTTGGGTCGATCGGACCGTCTTCCATGGGCGCGCCGGTTTGGTTGTGCGTTTTGAGTCCCGTTGGCGGAGTATGCGGACTGTCATGCGCTGTTCTGAAGTTCTGTCTGATTTATGGTCTTTGGCGGGCTTGCCGCCTGCTGATACGGACCGGGTGTCTTTCACCGGGCCCGAGATCGTCCTGCCCTCGTCCTACCGTGTCGACGCAGCGGCGCAGGCGGTGATTGCGGCGGTCGGGCTGGCCGCCGCCGAGGTCCATCGACGTCGGACTGGCGTCACGCAGAGCCTCACGGTCGATGCTTTGCACGCAACGGCGGAGTTTCTGGTGGAACGGTTCTACACGCGGGACGGCGCGCCGCCGCCGCCGCCATTCGATCCGATCGCCGGGGCCTATCGCTGTGGCGACGGGCGCTGGGTGCGGATCCATACGAATTTCGCCCACCATCGGCAAGGCATCCTTGACCTGCTGCGTTGTGACAATGATCGCGGCTCGGCCGAAGCGGCCTTGCAGGGCTGGGAGGCGGACGATTTCGCCGAGGAGGCCTCGGCGCGAAATCTGATCGCCGCGCTCTATCGAAGTTCTGAAGAATGGCGGGCGCATGCGCAGGGCGCGGCCCTGGCCGGGACGCCGCCGCTCCGCATCCAGAAAATCGCCGACGCGCCGCCATCGCCAGCGCCGCAGCCCGGGGAAAGACCCTTGTCAGGGCTTCGCATCCTCGATCTGACGCGGATCATCGCCGGTCCGACCTGCGGCCGGGCGCTGGCGGCGCATGGGGCCGAGGTGATGCGCATCGCCTCGCCCTATCTGCCCTTCATCGAATCGCTGGTGATCGCGACCGGGCAAGGCAAGCGTTCGGCCTTCGCCGATCTAGAGACGACAGCAGGCCGGATGGCGCTGGAGCGGTTGGTACGCGGCGCCGATATCTTCGTTCAGGGCTATCGGCCGGGCGGATTGGCGGCGCGCGGTTTCGGACCGGAGCAGGCCGCCGCGATTCGGCCGGGCCTGGTCAGTGTCTCGCTCTGCGCCTACGGCTTCGATGGGCCGCTGGCGGGCCGGCGTGGTTTCGATTCGATTGTCCAGACCGCCTGCGGGATCAATCATGGCGAGGCCGAAGATGCGGGTCTCGACGCGCCGAAGCCGCTGCCCTGTCAGGCCTTGGACCACGCCTCCGGCTATCTCATGGCTTTCGGCGCGCTGGCGGCGCTGCTGAAGCGTCAGGAGGAGGGCGGCGCTTGGCATGTGAAAGTCTCTTTGGCGGGCGCGGCGGAATGGCTGGTGGGGCTCGGTCGGATCGCGGGCGGGACGCGCCGGCCACAGCCGCCTGATGGCTGGGCCGAGCCCTTTCTCGATACGCAGGCTTCGCCGTTTGGCCGGCTGCGCGCCGTGCGCCCCGCCGCCCGCTTGTCCGAAACCCCGCCCTATTTCGACAAGCCGCCCGTCCCGCTCGGAACCCACCCGCCGGAATGGGACGCGACAGGTTCTTAGGGATTGAAACCGCCCCCGTCCGGGACAGTATCGACCTTGACCCGCCGCGCGCTTAGTATGCGGCGGCGCGACGTGCGGTCCTTAAAGCAGGCCGCCGGGCCGAGCCCAAAGCCGGCCGCCACAGGGGGACTGGAGCCATGGCCGATCTAGACGATCACGCGCTGTTCTACCATCGCATGAAACCGCCGGGGAAGCTCGCCATCGTCGCGACCAAACCGCTGGCGAACCAGCGGGACCTCAGCCTCGCATATTCGCCCGGCGTGGCCGCCGCCTGTCGCCTGATCGTCGAGGATCCGAACCAGGCGGCCGCCATGACGGCGCGCGGCAATCTGGTCGGCGTCGTTTCGAACGGTACGGCGGTGCTCGGGCTCGGCGATATTGGTCCGCTCGCCTCAAAACCTGTGATGGAGGGCAAGGCGGTTCTGTTCAAGAAATTCGCGAATGTCGATGTCTTCGATATCGAAGTGGATGAGACCGATGTCGAGAAGTTCTGCGATGTCGTCGCGGCGCTGGAGCCGACCTTCGGCGGGATCAATCTGGAGGACATCAAGGCGCCCGAATGTTTCGAGATCGAGCGCCGGTTGCGCGAGCGCATGTCCATCCCGGTCTTCCACGACGACCAGCACGGCACGGCCATCATCGCAGCCGCAGCGGTCTATAACGCGCTCGATCTGGTCGGCAAGAAATTCGAGGAGATCAAGATCGTCGCTTCCGGCGCCGGCGCGGCGGCCCTGGCCTGCCTGAACATGCTGCTCTCAATGGGCGCGCGGCGTGAGAACATCACCGTCACCGACATTGTCGGCGTGGTCTATGAAGGCCGCGAAGAGCAGATGGATGAATATAAGGGCGCCTTCGCGCAGAAGACCGAGGCGCGGACGCTGGACGAAGTGATCGAGGGGGCCGACGTGTTTCTCGGCCTCTCGGCCCCGAATGTGCTGAAGCCCGAGATGGTGAAGAAAATGGCGCCGACGCCGCTGATCCTGGCGCTCGCCAATCCAACGCCGGAAATTATGCCGGAAATCGCCAAAGAGGCGCGGCCGGACGCGATTGTCTGCACCGGCCGCTCGGATTACCCGAACCAAGTGAACAACGTCCTCTGTTTTCCCTTCATCTTTCGCGGCGCGCTCGACGTTGGGGCGACGGTGATCAACGAGGCGATGAAGGTCGCCTGCGTGAAGGCGCTCGCCGCTTTGGCGAAAAAAGAGGAAAGCGAAGTTGTGGCTAAGGCTTATGGCGCGGCGGGCAAGGAGGATCGCGGCGACAGGATCATCCCGAAACCCTTTGATCCGCGTCTGATGCTCGAGATCGCGCCGGCGGTCGCCAAAGCGGCGATCGAGAGCGGCGTGGCCACGCGCCCGATCGAGGATTTCGACGCCTATCGCCAGCAGCTGCAAGAGTTCGTCTACCGTTCCGGTACGGTCATGAAGCCGGTCTTCGACCGCGCCATCGACGATCCCAAGCGGGTGGTCTATTGCGAGGGCGAGGATTCACGCGTTTTACGGGCGGTTCAGATTGTCGTGGATGACGGGCTCGCACGGCCGATTCTGATCGGACGCAAAGAAGTGGTGACCAACCGAATCGAGAGCCTCGGGCTCCGTCTGAAGGTCAACCGTGACTTCGATCTCTGTGACCCGGAACATGATCCGCGCTTCCAGTCCTATCGCGAGGCCTATCATGATCTGATGGGCCGGCGCGGCGTATCGCCGGTCGGCGCTGGGATCACGGTGCGCACAAGAACCACGGTGATCGGCGCGCTGATGCTCAAACGCGGCGAGGCGGACGCTATGCTCTGCGGCGCGCGCGGGCGCTTTCAGCCTCATATCCAGGATATCCGCCAGATTATTGGGTTGCGGCCCAGCGCGAGGGACCTGTCGTCCTTGACCATGATGATCCTGGACGCCGGGGTCTATTTCATTGCTGACACGCATGTGACCGAGCAACCGACCAGCACCGAAATGAAGGAAATGGCGGTGATGGCGGCCGAGGAGGCGCGGCGCTTCGGCATCGAGCCGCGCATCGCCTTCCTGTCGCATTCCAACTTCGGTTCCTCCGGCCACGCCAGCGCGGAGCGGGTACGCGAGGCGGTCGCGCTGCTGCATCGGGAGCATCCGGAACTGGAGGCGGACGGCGAGATGCACGCTGATGCAGCCTTGAGTGCGGAGTTGCGGGCGGCGCTTCTGCCCGCGTCGCATTTGAAGAGCGAGGCGAACATCTTGATCATGCCGTCGCTCGACGCTGCAAATATCTCATACAATCTTTTGAAGATGCTGGGGAACGGGCTGTCGGTCGGGCCGATGCTGATCGGCGCGGCGCTGCCGGCCCATGTCCTGACCAATTCGGCGACCGCGCGCGGCATCGTCAATATGACGGCGCTGGCGGTCGTCGACGCCCAGGAACAAGCGGCGCGCGACCGCGCCCCAGTTCGCGCTTGAGTTAACGGAACGGGTGTTGATCGGAAAGGCGGGCGGCGCAAATGGCGGACCTCGATCTGAAACCCAAGCGCGACAGCGGCGAAGCGGAGGACGCATTCGAAGAGCTTTACGGGCTCTCCGACGAGGTCGTGGCCGAGGTCGAGGCGGCGCTCACATCTGAGGACGGCGCCAAGGTCCAGGCCATTCTGGAACCGCTGCACGCCGCCGATATCGCCGATCTAATGGAGCGCTTGCCGAGCGGCGACCGCGAGGCGGTGATCGATGCGCTGGACGGAACCCGCGAAGGCATCGACGCGGAAATCCTTTCCCATGTCGACGATTCCGTGCGCGAGGATTTGCTCGCGGCGCTGAACACCGAACAGCTCGCCCAGATCGTCTCGGACCTCGAATCCGACGACGCCCTAGATCTGATCGAGGACCTGGGCGAGGCGGAACGGCAGGAGGTGCTCGAGGCGGTTCCGGCCGACGACCGCGCGATTCTCGAACAGGGCCTCGCCTATCCGGACAGCAGCGCCGGCCGCTTGATGCGGCGCGAGGTGGTGACGATCCCCGAACATTGGACGGTCGGCGAGACGATCGATTTCATGCGCGCCTTCAAGGCCGACCTGCCGGAAGACTTTTACAACCTGATCATCGTCACGCCGACCCACCGGCCGATCGGGATGCTGCCCTTATCGCGGCTCTTGCGCACCAAGCGCCCGATCAAGGTCGCGACCATCATGCAGACCGAACCGAAGCTGATCCCGGTGACGATGGACCAGGAGGATGCGGCTTTCCTGTTTCGGCAATATGCGCTGGTCGAGGCGCCGATCGTCGATGATGACGGCCGGCTGGCCGGCGTGATCACGGTCGACGATATCGTGCATGTGCTGGATGAGGAGCATGAAGAGGACATCCTGAACCTGGCCGGCCTGAAGGAGGATGACTTTTACGCCGATGTCGCCCAGACCGCGCGGCTCCGCTTCTCCTGGCTCTTCGTCAATCTCTTGACCGCGATCTTGGCCAGCATCGTCATCGCCTTCTTCGAAGCCACCATCCAGCAGGTGGTCGCGCTGGCGGTCCTGATGCCGATCGTCGCCTCGATGGGCGGCAACGCCGGGACTCAGACTTTGACCGTCGCGGTCCGGGCGCTTGCGACCAACGAACTGACGCCGGCCAACGCGGGCCGCATTGTTTTGAAGGAGGTTCTGGTCGGCGGCGTCAACGGGATTCTATTCGCGATCCTGATCGGCGGCCTGACCTGGGCCTGGTTCGGCGAGCCTATGATCGGGGTCGTGATCGCCGCCGCGATGATCATTAACCTGTTGGCCGCCGGCCTGACCGGGACGATGGTGCCGCTGTTGCTGCAGCGCCTGAAGGTCGATCCGGCGGTTGGGTCGACGGTGGTGTTGACGACGATCACCGATGTGATTGGATTTTTCGCCTTTCTCGGTCTCGCGGCGCTGATCCTATTCTGACCCAGCCAGCAGCGTGACCCGGGTCCCGGCGGCCCGCAGCGCCGCCACAGCCCCCGCCTCTTGCACCACGGCGCGGGCTTTCTCGACATCCATGACGTCGAAACCGGACAGGGCGTCCACGCCCAATGCGAAAAGGCGCGGGCATAGCGGGGCGCCCGGACCGACGAGAACCGTAAAGGCGTCGTGTCGGCGCAGGTTCAACAGCCCTGCCAGACTGCCATTCATCAGGGTCGCCGCGGTGATCACCAGGATATCCGCCTGTGGGATCAAACCCGGCGCCGCGCTTTCGGGATAATCCTCCGGGCCCGGATGGCGTTCAATCACTTTGGCGCCCGGCAGTTTTTCCGCCAGACCGGGGAAGCGGCCGACCACGACCGACCGGGCGCCGGGCCGCTCCGCCCGCCGCGCCGCCAGCGCCAAACCGTCCAGGGCTTCGGCGCGTCCGCGATGCTCCGCGGCGAAGCGCGCGTGCCAGGCCGCATTCAGGACAGCGACGCCCAAGGCGCGCTCGATCGGGTTCTCAGACGCCGCCCAGCGCCGCCCTCGCGCGATGGGCGAACCCGTCCGTTGGCCGGCGTCTTTGAGAGGGACGCAGTTCGACGCCGCCTTGGACGGGGTCTGCGCCAACCCGACACCGGCGCCGAAAGGCGTACTGACGGCGGCGAACGTCCAGTTGAGGCCGATCGTGATCGCGGTGACCGCGCCGTCAAAATCCGGCGTCAGCGCGTCGAGAATGTCCGCGTCCGAAATGGCCGGGTTGTCAGCGCTGCTCGAAGGGGTGACCATGGCGTTAGGTGAACCAGCTTGGTCCCGGATGCAAGCGTCAGACCTGATGACCCGAATTGCGGCGCGGAGAGACGATGTCGTCGATCTGACCCAACAACTTGTCCGGATCCCGACCGTCAACCCGCCCGGCGACGCCTATACGCCCTGCGCCGAACTGATCGGCGAGCGTCTGCGTAAGCGCGGCTTTGACGTTACCTATGAACGGGCGGTCGGGACGCCCGGCGACACGGACCGCCATCCCCGAACCAATGTCGTGGCGCGAATCGCAGGGCGCGGCCCCGGCCCTTGCGTGCATTTCAACGGCCATATCGATGTGGTCGAGCCCGGGGCCGGCTGGACCCGCGATCCCTATGGCGCGCAGATCGAGGATGGACGCATCTACGGCCGCGGGACCTGCGATATGAAGGGCGGGCTGGCGGCGGCGATCGTCGCCGTCGAGGCGATCCTTGATCACGGCGTTCCGTTCAATGGCGCGCTGGAGATTTCCGGCACGGTCGATGAGGAATCCGGCGGCTATGGCGGCGTCGGTCATCTGGCCGAAAAGGGCTTCTTCTCGAAGCCGCGCGTCAACCATGTGATCATCCCCGAACCGCTCAATGTCGACCGGGTCTGTATCGGCCATCGCGGCGTCTGGTGGGCCGAGGTCGAGACCCATGGTAGGATCGCCCATGGCTCAATGCCGTTCCTCGGCGATTGCGCGGTCCGCCATATGGGCGCGTTCCTAGACCGGCTCGAGCGCGACTTGATCCCGGACCTGGTGACGCGCCGCACCGAGATGCCAGTCGCGCCGGAAGGAGCGCGGCAGTCGACGCTCAACGTGAATTCGATCCATGGCGGCCTGCGCGAGGATTTCGAGGGCCTGCCGAGCGCCCTGGTGCCTGATTCCTGCCGCATGGTGCTCGACCGGCGGTTCCTGATCGAAGAGCCGATGGATCGCGTGAAGGCGGAAGTGATCGCCCTGCTCGACCAGCTCAAGGCCGAGCGGCCCGGCTTCCGCTATGACATAAACGAGATCATGGCCTTTGAACCGACCCTGACCGACGCGGACGCGCCGGTGGTGCGGGCGGTGGCCGATGCGGTGGCGGCGGAGTTCGGGCGACCGGCGGAACTGATCTGCTCGCCCGGCACCTACGATCAGAAACATGTCGCCCGGATCGGCAAGCTGAAGGACTGTATCGCCTACGGTCCCGGCATTCTCGATCTGGCGCATCAGCCCGACGAATATATCGTGATCGACGATATGGTCGCCTCGATGAAGGTGATGGCGTCGGCGGCCTTGCGCCTGTTGGCGGCTTAGCACGGTCCGCGCGCCGCGATGTCTCCCTGGACTCAGATCCTTTTCGGCATGCTTCTGATCGCGCTTAGCGTCGGCTTTCACGCCGCCTTCCTGATCCTCGCGATGCGCCCGTTTCGTCACTTCGTGCTCAGCCTAAACCCGCGTAGCCGCGAAACGGTGGAGATCGTGGTGATGGTGATCATGGTTTCAAGCCAAGGCCTGGCGATCCTCGCCGAATGCGTCATCTGGGCCGTCGGATTTCAGCTGGTCGGCGCGATTTCGGACTTCTGGGAGGCGTTGTATTTCGTGCTCGTGACCATCACCACGCTGGGCTTCGGCGACATCATCTTGGGCGAGGAGCACCGCCTGCTTGCCGGCCTCTGCGCCCTCGCCGGCTGGCTGATCATCGGCATGACCACCGCCGTGGTGATCGAAATCCTCCGCCGCTTCGTCGAGGATGAGGTGTTGCCTTAGCCATTCTCTCAATCAAAGACATCACGGCCCGGCAGCCAAGAACCGTTCGCGCCAGGCGCGGTGTTCCGTCGCTTGGTCGCGAAGCCATGTGATGAATGGCTCGATCACGCCGTTTGGCGGGGCGTTGCGCCGGCGAACGATGTAGAATTCATGACGGCCGGGCATCACGGCGTCGGTGATCCGGGCCAGCCGGCCTTCCTCGATTAACGCGCGGCAGGTTACGTCGTCGCCGATTCCCAGGCCCAGGCCGCGCGTCGCCGCTTCGATACTCGTCGCGGGCTGTCCCAACAGCGTCTCGTTCCCTGACCCGTTCCAGACGGTCCCCAGCGTCGAGAACGCTTCGCCCCACCAGGTCTTGGTGAAATCGTGCAACAGCGGCAGAGTGCTAAAGTTGAACCAGTCCGACCGATCCGCGCCCTCGGGTATCAGAGACGGCGCGCAGACCGGAAACGCGACGTAGTCCAGAAGTGTCTCAACGATCAGACTAGGATGAACGGGACGTCCATAATGAACCGCAATATCGGCGGTTACGCCGAGATTTCGTGCATTGAACTGCTGCGCTGTGAAGCTGAATTGGCAGTGCGGCAGGGCCGATCGCAAGGCGCTAAGCCGCGGTAAGATCCAGAAATGCAAGAATTCATGGTCGATCTCGACCGTCAGTTCTGAATCCTTGGTGTCTTCCTGCGTCGCGTCCAGACCGGCCGAGAGAGTCTGGATCGCATTCTCCGCCACGGCGAGAAACGCAGCGCCGCGTTCGGTCAGGACGACCCTTCGGTGATGCCGTGTGAACAATTGGGCGCCGATGATGTTCTCCAGGTTCTTGATCTGCTTGCTGATCGCCGCTTGCGTGACGTTCAGCTTGTCAGCCGCCGCCGCGAAACTCTCCGCATGCGCCGCCGCGACGAAAGCCTGGAGTCCATTGGATGAAGGAAGTCTCTCCATGTCTCTTGGATAACAAATAGTAATCCAAAAATCAAAATTATTTCGTTTGAGTAACAGATAGTTGGTCAGATAGGAAGGCGGCCAAAGGAGAACCGCAATGAGCCAAGCTGTCCAATCAACGTCGCCATGCGCCCCGACAGAAAGCGACTGGGTCGCCATCGGCGCCGTTACGCTTGGGGTCACCGCCTTCGCCATGGCGCAAGGTCTGACCTATCCGCTGATTTCGCTGGTCCTGACGGCGCGCGGCGTCGACGAAGCGATAATCGGTCTCAATTCGGCCAGCTATATGCTCGGTTTGGCCGTTTCGACGATCGTGATGCCGAAACTGACCCGTTTTTTGCCGCCAGGCCCTTTGGTTGTGGCCTCGTTGGCGCTGTCCGCCGCCTCTCTATTCGCATTGTCGCAGCTCGACAGTTTAGCCGCTTGGTTCATCCTGCGCTTCGCATTAGGGTTCGGGGTGAACACGATCTATGTGATCGGCGAAGCTTGGATCAATGTCGCGGCTGTTGATCGCGTGCGAGGACGCGCAGCGGGCTTATACGGCGCCGGTATGGCCGCCGGCTTCGCGATCGGTCCGCTCGGTATTCCTCTCTTTGGGGTGGAGCAAGGTCTCTCCTTGGCAGTCTGTGCGGTGCTCACCGCCGGCGTCGCCTTTATGTTCGCGCTGATGAATCGGTTCATTCGGGTTCAGCCGACGGCCATGCCAGCGGGCGCACTGATCCCGTTTATCCGGCGGAACCCGATCCTGTTTATTGCTGTTCTGCTCTACGGCGTCATTGATGCGAGCGTATTGGGCATTCTGCCGGTCTATCTTTATGCCGAGGGCATGGCTGAGGATCACGCCGCCTTGGTCGTCACCGCCGCGCATGTCGGCATGATCGCCTCGCAGGGCGCTGTCGGGTGGGCGTTGGATCGCTTCAACCGTTGGTCGGTCGCGGCGGCGTGTTTCAGCCTGTCGGCTGTGAGTTTTGTGCTGCTCGTCGCGACGCCGGTTTCCAGCTTCTTGATTTGGGCCGTTGTCGCTGGCGCCGGCGGCGCATTCTTTGGCCTCTACACGTCCTGCGTCGCTATACTTGGGGGCGCCTATCGGGGTGGCGCGCTGGTCGCCGGCAGCGCCGCTTTCGCCATGGCTTACGCGGCAGGCGGTGCGCTGGGGACGCCGTTAACCGGGGCTGCGATGAGCGTGTCCCCAGCCGCCGCGCCCGCCGTCCTATCGCTGATTTCAGGCATTGGCGCGTTGGCGATCCTGCTTCGGCGGCGCTGACTATTCCGCCGCTTCGACGTCCACGGTCGACAGTCTGGCGGCGCAGAATTTGAATTCGGGGATTTTGCCGAACGGGTCGAGTTGCGGGTTGGTCAGCATGTTGGCCGGGCCCTCGGCGAAGCAGAAGGGGATGAAGATCATGCCCGGCGTGACGTCGCGGTCGGCGCGGGCCTTCAACCGGATCGCGCCGCGGCGCGTCTCGACTTCGACCATCTGGCCCGGCGCGATGCCTTTTTCGCCCATCGAGCGCGGGTGGATATGGACCTGGCCTTCCGGCTCGAGCGAATCCAGCACTTCCGACCGGCGGGTCATGGCGCCGGTATGCCAATGCTCCAGAAGGCGCCCCGTGGTCAGGACCAGCGGATAGTCCGCGTCCGGCAGTTCCGCCGGCGGCTCAAGGTCGGTCGGGACCAGCTTCACCCGGCCGCTTTCGGTCGGGAAGCCTTCGCCGAAAATCACCCAATCGCCGTCCTGATCCTCCGAGGCGCAAGGGTAGGTCACGCTGTCTTCGCGCTCCAGCCGGTCCCAGGAAATCCCCTTGATCGAATCCATAACCTGACGGAATTCTTCATACACATCCTTAGGATGCGTGTAAGACCAGTCGAGCCCGATGCGGTTGGCGATGTCCTGGATGATCTCCCAATCCTGTCGCGCCGCGCCGGGCGGCGACAGGGCGGGCCGGGCCAGTTGGACCTGTCGGTTGGTGTTGTTGAAGGTTCCCGTCTTTTCGGGGAAGGCGCTGGCGGGGAGGATCACGTCCGCATGCCACGCGGTTTCGGTCAGGAAAATCTCCTGCACCACGAGATGGTCGAGCCTGGCCAAGGCTTCCCGCGCGTGGCGCGTGTCCGGGTCGGACATGGCCGGGTTTTCGCCCATAATATACATGCCGTTGATCTCGCCGGCGATGATGGCGTTAATGATCTCGACCACCGTCAAACCGCGCTTCGGGTCGAGTTCCGTTCCCCAGAATGCCTCATAACGTCGGCGCGTGGCCTCGTCCTCGACCGATTGATAGTCGGGATAGACCATCGGGATCAGGCCGACATCCGACGCGCCCTGGACATTGTTCTGGCCGCGCAGCGGATGCAGGCCGGTCCCCTCGCGTCCGATCTGACCGGTGATCGCGGCGAGCGCGATCAGAGAGCGGACATTGTCGGTGCCGTGGACATGCTGCGAGACGCCCATGCCCCAGAAAATGATCGCGCGCTCCGCCGTCGCGTAGTATCGCGCGACCGCGCGGATCGTCTCGGCCGGTACGCCGCAGGCCGCCGCCATGGCTTCCGGGGCGAAGCCTTTCGCATTCTCGGCGATCGCGTCGTAATTCTCGGTCATCGCCTGGATATATTGCCGGTCGATCAGGTCTTCTTCGATGATCGTGTGGATCATGGCGTTGATCAGCGCGACATCGGTTCCCGGCTTGAATTGCAGATGTTTCCAGGCGTGCGGGACCAGGTTCTGGCCGCGTGGGTCCATCACCACCAGCCTGGCGCCGCGTTTGGCCGCTTGTTTGATAAAGGTCGCCGCCACCGGATGATTCTCGCCGGGCCGAGCCCCGATGACGATAATCAGATCGGCCTTCTCCGCATCCATGAAGGGCGCGGTCACCGCGCCGGAATTCATGCCCTCCATCAGGGCTGCGACCGATGAGGCGTGGCACAGCCGCGTACAATGATCGACATTGTTCGAGCCGAAGCCAGTTCGGACCAGCTTTTGGAACAGATAGGCCTCCTCATTGGAGCCCTTGGCGGAGCCGAACCCCGCCAGCGCTTTTTTGCCGCGCGTATCGCGGATCTCCCGCAGGCCGCGGGCGGCGACGTCCAGCGCCTCTTCCCACGACGCCTCGCGGAAATGGGTCGAGGGGTCGGCGGGATCGACCTCGTCGTCCCAACGTTTGCCGACGCCCTCTTTGCGGATCAGCGGCTTGGTCAGCCGGTTCGGGTGGCGGGCGTAATCCATGCCGAACCGGCCTTTGACGCAAAGCCTGTTCTGATTCGACGGGCCCGTCCTTCCGTCCATCTTCAGGATCTTGTCGTCCTTCACATGGATTTCGGTCTGGCAGCCGACGCCGCAATAGGGGCAAAGCGAATGAACGACCTTGTCCGCGGCGCCGGTATAGACTTGTGCGTCGTTCAGTTGGGTCGCCGGCATCAGCGCCCCGGTCGGACAGGCCTGGACGCATTCGCCGCAGGCGACGCAGGTGCTCTCGCCCATCGGATCGTCGAAATCGAAGACGATCTTCGCACCATGGCCGCGGTAGGCCATGCCGATCACGTCATTGACCTGAACCTCGCGGCAAGCGCGAACGCAGAGGTTGCAGTGGATGCAGGCGTCCAGATTGACGTGCATGGCCGGATGGCTGGCGTCGGTTGTCGGCGTTTGGCGCGCCGGGAAACGGCTGTCCTCGAGTCCCATTGTATCGAACCAGGTCCAGAACTTGCTGTCGGGTTGATGGGCGGCCGAGCGGGCGGGCTGGTCGGCGGTGAGGAGTTCGAAAACCATCTTTCGGCTCGCCTTGGCGCGCGCGCTTGCGGTCTTCACCGCCATACCTTCGGTCGGCGTGCGGATGCAGGAAGCGGCCAGCACGCGCTCGCCCTCGATCTCGACCATGCAGGCGCGGCAATTCCCGTCCGACCGATAGCCGGGTTCCGGCGTGTGGCAAAGATGCGGGATTTCGATTCCTTCGCGCTGGGCGACTTGCCAGATCGTCTCGCCGGGCGCCGCGGTGACGCTGCGTCCGTCCAGGCTGAACTGAATCGCGGAAGAAGGTCGGTTGATCGCCATGGTCCCACCCAGATTTAGCGCGCTCGAGACGGGCCGCCGCCGTCTCAGAACTCGGAAACCGATAGTTTATCGGGCAATTGACCGAGCCGCCATAGTCAGCCCGCGTCGCAGCGTTGCTTAACAACGACGGATCGGGTCGGCTCGGGCGGCGTTCGACCGTTAGGTTATGACATTGCCGTGAGCGCAGGGTTTCTCGGCTGGCCTCGGCGATCCAACTTGCGTTAAGACTCGTGAAGGATAGTAAGGGAGTGCCATCCGATGCGACAGTTACTAAAGACAACCGGCGCGGCTGCGGTCGTGGCGTTGGGCGCGGCCGGGGCCTTGTCGTCCGCTCACGCGGCGGGCAAGGCGGTCACCGTCACCGGCGAAATCATGGATACCTGGTGCTATTTCTCGGGCGTCATGGGCGGACCTGAAGCGACGCTGGGCGCGGCCCATCACACCTGTGCGATGTGGTGCGCGGCGGGCGGCGTTCCGGTCGGCCTAAGGACCGATGAAGGCGAAGTCTATATGGTCCTGCAGATGGAGAATGTCAGCATGGCCGACGGGTCGGAAGCGGTCCTGGAAGTCCAGTCCGACATGATCACCGCGTCGGGCATGGCCTATGAGCGCGACGGGCTGAACTATATCGTGATCGAGAAGGTGGTGGAGAATATGGGCATCACCAATCTCAGCCATGAGGAATATGGCCTGACCCCTGGTTTCGCCATTCCCAAGGGCGCGAAAAAGCGCATCTTGGGCCAGTAAGGGAGAGGATGATGAGACAGGCAATCAAACAGACCGTCATCGCCGCCGTCTCCGCTTTGGCGTTTGTGGCCGTCGGGTCCGTCGCCGCGCAGGCCGCCGAAAGCCAGGCGAAATCCTGGAACCTAATCGACGAAGAGAAGGCCCGGTTCGAGGGGACGGTTGTCGATGTGATGTGCGAACTGACAGGCGATTGCGTCGAAAGTTGCGGCGGCGGGACGCGTTATCTCGGCATCCTGCGCGCCGATGGCGAGCTGGTTCTGGCCAACAAGAACGGACAGCCGAACTTCGCCGGGCCCGTTGTCGACCTGCTGCCTTATTGCGGCAAGACGGTTGAAGTTGACGGCCTGTTCGCGCCGGCCGGCGCCGGCCGCTTGTATCAGGTCCAGTTCATCCGCGAGGCGAGCCAGGAGGAATTCTCCAAGGCCAACAAGTACAATAAAAGCTTCAACGCGCGCTTCCCGGAAGCGGCGAAAAAGAAAGGGCCTTGGTTCCGCAAACATCCGACGATCAACGCCCTGATCGAGCGGGACGGGTATTTGGGCCTCGGTCACGCCGCGGATAAGGAATTCCTGGAGTGGTTCGAGTAGGCGCCGAGGCGAAGGCGGCGGCCGGATCGGTCGCCCGCCTGATCGGCCTTTTCGCGGCGGTTGCGCTGGTCTGGGGCGCCCCAGCCGGCGCGGCCGATCCAACCCCGCCGCCGTTCGATCTGGGCGGACCCTTCGCGCTGGTTGATCATCACGGGAATACGGTCACTGACCGGGATTTCCACGGTGACTATCTGCTGGTCTTTTTCGGCTACGCCAATTGCCCCGGTATCTGCAGCGCCGCCTTGCCCGCGATGGGGGCGGCGGTCGATGCGATCGAGGCCGCGGCGTCGGATCAGGTCGACAGGGTCCAGCCGGTGATGATCACTATTGCGCCAGACCTGGATCAGCCGGAGCCGATGCGCCGCGTCCTGGCGCAGATCCATCCGCGCCTGTTGGGTCTGACCGGTACGCCCGAGGCGCTGGAAGAAGCCCGGAGGGCCTATCAGGTCTCAGTGGAGTATATCGGCGAGGATATTACCGGCGTGCCGATCTATAGCCACGGCAGCTACATCTATCTGATGGGGCCGGACGGGAAGCTGCAAACGCTGATTCCGCCGATCCTGACGCCGGAACAGATCGCCGGCATTGTCGCCAATTATCTCGACGCGCCCCAGTCCTAGGCTTTCGGACGCATCGCCCCACGCGCGCGTCAAGAAGGGACGTCCTCCGGGAAGTGCTTTAGCACGCTGAGCAGCGGGTTGGGGGCCGCTTGGCCGAGGCCGCAGATCGACGCATCCATCATCACCGCTGAAAGCTCTTCCAGCAGCGGCCGATCCCAGGGCTGACCGGAACTCATCAGCTTGACCGCCTTCTCCGTGCCGGCGCGGCAGGGGGTGCATTGGCCGCAGCTCTCATCCTCAAAGAACCGCATCAGGTTCAAGGCCGCGTCCGCCGCGTTGTCCGCATCCGAGAGCACGACAATGGCGGCGGAACCGATGAAGCAGTCATATTCTTGAAGCGTGTCGAAGTCGAGCGGGATGGAGTCGAGCCGGGCCGGCAGGATGCCGCCGCTGGCCCCGCCGGGCAGATAGCCCTTGAAGACATGCCCGTCCGCCATGCCGCCGCAATACTCATTGATCAGCTCGCGGATTGTGACGCCGGCCGGCGCCAGTTTCACGCCGGGATTTTTGACCCGGCCGGACACGGAGTAAGAGCGAAGGCCGCTGCGCCCGTGTCGGCCTTGCGACCGGAACCAGTCGGCGCCCCTGGCCAGGATTTCCGGAACCCAGTAGAGGGTCTCGACATTGTTTACGAGCGTCGGTCTGCCAAACAGGCCGACTTGGGCCACAAAGGGCGGGCGATGGCGCGGCAGGCCGCGCTTTCCTTCGATCGATTCGATCATCGCCGATTCCTCACCGCAGATATAAGCGCCGGCGCCGCGTCGGACGATGATCTCGGTATGCGGCGATAGACCCGCTGCGTGAAGTTTCGGAATCTCGTTGGCGAGAATCTGCAAGACTTCCGGGTATTCATCCCGCATATAGATATAGACCTGCTCGGCCTCGACGACCCAGGCGGCGATCAGCATCCCTTCCAGAAACTGATGCGGCTTTCGGGTCAAGTAATGCAGGTCCTTGATTGTTCCCGGTTCGCCCTCGTCGCCATTCACCGCCATCAGGCGCGGGCCCTGAACCTGGCGCACCAATTTCCATTTTAGCCCGGTCTTGAACCCGGCGCCGCCCAGGCCGCGCAGGTTCGATTCGTCAATCTCCTCTGCAAGCGCGTCTGGATCGACCGCACCCTCGAGGCAGCGTTGAAGCTGGCTGTAACCGCCTTCGGCGCAATAGGCGTCAAGCGCCTGATAGTCGGGGATCACGGGTTGGACGTCTCGCGCGCGTGCGGCCTCGGCCAGCCGCGCGATCGTCGTCTCGGTATGGTGCTTGTGGCCGACCTCCGCGACCGGGGCTTTGTCGCAGCGACCCATGCACGGCGCCCGTATGACGCGCACCTCCGCGCCGACCGCCCCCGGCAGGTCCTCCAATATCTTCTTCGCGCCCGCCATCTCGCAGCTCAGACTGTCGCACACCCGGATTGTCAGCGGCGGCGGCGGGGACTCGCCCTCCATGACGATGTCAAAATGCGCGTAGAAGGAAGCGACCTCGAACGCTTCCGCCTGCGGAATGTTCATCAGATGTGCGAGCGCATGCAGATCGCGCGCCGACAGACACCCGTAGCGGTCCTGAATCAGGTGCAGATGTTCGATCAGCAGGGCGCGGTCGCGCGGCGCTTCGGCCAAAAGGGACGAGACCTCCGCGACGGCGTCGGGATCGATCTGTCTGCCCTTCGAATGCGGCGTGGCTTGACGGCGCCCGAACCCCGGATTGCGAAACCGTCGGGCCTTTTCGATGTCAGCGTCTGCCATGCTGGAGTTCCTGATCCGTATTAGGGCGCTGCGGCGGAAACGATTGGAAGGTTCAGCCAACAGCGGCGCTAGGCTGGACGCGTCACTGTCTGGCGAAAGGGCGACCCGGGCGTGCGGTCTCACTCAATCATCGACGCGCGCGAGCGGAACAACGCCCGCATCGATCACAAGCTTGCCCTGGTTCTCGAAATTCACCGTGAGTTTCCGGCCGACGCTGGATTGCACCTGGCCGAGCCCCCAATCCGGGTCTGCAGGGTTCCGAACGAACGCGCCGGGCGTCAGGCCGAGCAAATCCGCCTCGGCGACGGCGGCGGGCGCCGCGACCTCTCCAGGCTCTGGGGCGAATGTGTCATCCTCTGGCGCCATGCGTTGAAGCCTTTCTTTGGATCGCTCGCGGTCTCGCGCCGTCTGCGCTCGGCGCGCCGTCGGTTGCGGTACGCTGCAGAATGAGTGTATTCCGGCCAAGCAGCGCGCGGCGGCGCGCCTGTTCGCAGACCTAGTGCTAAGAGGACCGAACCGGGATGACAAACGGTTTCACGCCGGAAATCGCCGAATTGCTGACCTCGCGGCTCTGTCACGAGTTGGTCGGGCCGATCGGCGCTGTCTCCAATGGCGTGGAATTCGCGGAAGAGGTGGCGGACGGAGCCAGCGACGCAATCGGTCTGATCGCCGACAGCGCGCGCCGGGCGGCGGCCCGGCTGCAGTTCTATCGCCTGGCCTATGGTCGGGCGGGCCGAACAGTCGGCGGGGTTCCCGCTCTGCGAGACGCGGCCGCGGATTTCGTCGCCGGCGAAAAAGCGGTTCTGACTTGGCCGGAACCTGTCGGAGCGGCGTTGGTCGAACGGGCCGGCGGCGGCAAATTACTGTTGGTGTCGATCGAAATTCTGATGGGCGCGCTGATGCGCGGCGGATCGATTTCGCTGGACCCGGCGGGCGCGGATGGGGCTGGCGTGATCGTAACCGCGGCGGGCGACCGAGCCGCCTTGCCGGACGAGGTTTTGGCCACTCTGCGCGACGGTGGGAACAGCGCGCCCTCGCCCCGCACTATTCATTGCGTCTATGCTCACATCTTGCGCCAGGAGTGCGGCGTTTCTCTCACTGTCGAGAGCGTCGAAGGTTCTCTGACCTTAACCCTGACCGCATAATAGACGCCAGCCTGAACGGGACCCAAACTCAAGTGCTAAGTCCTTGAGGTCATTTTCGAAATGACAAACGCGCCCTAGTTTACGCATATTACTTAGGGCTTTGTTAATAACTCGATCCGTAGTATGTCGCGGTATCTTAAGATGCGGGTTGGGCTGCTCTATCCGGGAAGAAGAACGCGGACTTGATCAGCCTTCGGGTTGGTCTCCCGACTGAGAGATCAGCGCCGCATACAGAGGTCGGCGGTCACTTCTGTCAAATGTGCGGTCTGTCATGTGGGCAGCGTGGAATTGGGTGAGGACGATATGGACGATCTGCTCAGTGAGTTTCTGACCGAAACCGCAGAAAGCATGGACACGCTGGATGTCGAGCTGGTGAAGCTCGAACAAAACCCAAATGATGAGGAAATTCTCTCGAGTATTTTCAGGATGGTCCACACGATCAAGGGCACCTGTGGGTTCCTTGGTCTGCCGCGCCTGGAATCGGTGGCGCACGCATCTGAGAATGTTCTTGGCCGCATTCGGGACGGCGAGTTGACCGTTACGCCCGGCGCGGTGTCGCTGGTTCTGGAGAGCCTGGATCAGATTAAGTCCATCCTTGCTGATCTTGAAGCGACCGAGGCCGAACCCGCCGGCGACGACAGCGACCTGATCGCGCGCTTGAACCATTTGGCCGAAACCGGCGACGTGCCGGGCGGCGACGCGGCGGGGGCGCCGCCGGCGACCAAGGACGCCGAGGAACTGGCCGCGACCGAGGCCATGATGGCCGAGATGGCGGAGATGGCGGAAGCGCCCGCCCCGCCTGAACCGGCCGCCCCGGCCCCGGCCTCTGGCAGCGCCGCTCTGGACGCGCTGATGAACAGCGAGGAAGTCGCCGAGGATAGCGACGAATTGCAGGCCGCGTTCGACAATGCGGTCTATGAGGGCCCGGGCGATCCGATGGCCGCTTTGAAGCAGAACGCCGACACTGACACCGGGGCTTCGGTCCCCGCCGAAGCGGCGTCCGTTCCGGCGACGGTTCAGGAAAAACCGCCGGCGGCGCCTGCCAAGGAAGCCGGCAAAGACGGCGCCGACACGCCGGCGAAGAAGTCTGATGGCGGCGGCGTGGCGCAGACCATCCGCGTCAATGTCGATCTGCTCGAAAACTTGATGACCATGGTCTCCGAATTGGTGCTGACGCGGAACCAGCTGCTGCAGATTCTGCGCAGCCAAGGAGACAGCGAATTCGGCGCGCCGCTGCAACGCCTGTCGCATGTGACGACGGAGCTGCAAGAAGGCGTGATGAAGACGCGGATGCAGCCGATCGGCAACGCCTGGGCGAAGCTGCCGCGCATCATCCGCGACCTGTCGCTGGAATTGGATAAGAAGATCGATCTGCAGATGATCGGCGCCGAAACCGAACTAGACCGGCAGGTCCTGGACATCATCAAGGATCCGCTGACCCATATGGTCAGAAACTCGGCCGACCATGGCATCGAAACCCCGGCCGAGCGGGTCGCCTCCGGGAAGCCGGAGATCGGGACGATCACGCTCAACGCCTACCATGAAGGCGGCCATATCCACATCGTGATCAGCGATGACGGCAAGGGCCTGAACATGGACCGGATCAAGGCGAAGGCCTTGGACAATGGTTTGGCGACCGAGAGCGCGCTGGAAAGCATGTCGGACCACCAGATCCAGCAGCTTATTTTCGCCGCTGGTTTCTCCACCGCCGCCGCCGTAACCAGCGTGTCCGGCCGCGGCGTCGGCATGGATGTGGTCAAGACCAACATCGACAAGATCGGCGGCACCGTTGAGTTGAAATCGGTGGAAGGGCGCGGCACGGATTTCCTGATCAAGATTCCGCTGACCTTGGCGATCGTCTCCGCCCTGATCGTCGAATGCGCCGAGGAACGGTTCGCCATTCCGCAAATCAGCGTCGTCGAACTGGTGCGCGCCAGCGAAGACAGCGAGCACAAGATCGAATCCATCCACGGTACGCCGGTCCTGCGGCTGCGCAACCTGTTGCTGCCGTTGGTCAGTCTGCGCAAATTGCTGGATGTGCCGGACGATGTGGCCGGCGGCCCGGGCGCGCCGGACGCGATCAGCGACGAGAATTTCATCGTCGTCGCCCAGGTCGGGACCTACTCTTTCGGCATCATCGTCGACAAAATCTTCGACGCTGAGGAGATTGTGGTCAAACCGACCTCGACGGTGTTGCGGAATATCTCGATCTTCTCCGGCAATACCATTCTCGGCGACGGCAGCGTCATCATGATCCTCGACCCGAACGGCATCGCCCAGACCACGGGTGAGATGGCGGTCAGCGATGGGACGCAGGAAGTCTCGCATGCGATGCAGAAGACCGGAGATGAAGAGCGCGTGGCCCTGTTGCTGTTCCGCGCCCAGGACGCGGCGCCGAAAGCGGTGCCGTTGGGCTTGGTCGCCCGTCTGGAAGAGATCGATTTCGACAATGTCGAATACACGAACGGCCAGGCGATGGTTCAGTATCGCGGCTCTCTGATGCCACTGGTGCCGATCAACGCGTCCTACAGTTTCCCAGAGACCGGCAAGAAGCCGACCCTGGTCTTCACCGACCGCGAGCGCACGATGGGTTTGGTCGTCGACGAGATCCTGGATATCGTCGAGGACCGGCTGTCGGTCGAGCACAGCGCGCGGAACGAAGGCATGATCGGCAGCGCCATCGTGGCCGGCAAGGCGACCGAGATTATCGATACCGGCTATTACCTAACCCAGGCCTTCAGCGATTGGTTCGGGTTGGAGGGCGACGCGACCATGGATGAGTCGCGCGGCTCGCGGCGGCGGCTGCTCTTGGTCGACGACTCGTCCTTCTTCCGAAATCTGCTGACCCCGATTCTGTCCGTCGCCGGCTATCTGGTGACGACGGTGGAATCGGCGGAGGAGGCGCTGCTGTTCCACGAGCGTGGCGACGATTTCGACGTCATCGTCAGCGATATCGAGATGCCCGGAAAAAGCGGCTTCGACCTCGTCGAGGAATTGCGCGCCGGCAGCCGTTGGGCCGATCTGCCGATCGTCGCCATGTCGTCGCATACGACGCCGGCGGCGTTGGAGCGGGGCCGAGAGGTTGGCTTCACCGACTATGTCGCGAAACATGATCGGGACGGTCTGCTGCAAACCCTGAACGAGACGTTCGGCAAAGGCTGACAGGCCGGTTGCGAACGGCGAAGCGGCGCCTTCCAGCCGCCGTCGCTGGATCGATGCAGGGAGAGTCTGGTTGCGGTCGCTGGGCCAAGACCGTAATTTTTGGATGGTGTTGCGCGGTTAGAACGGGGAGCCGTCGGTCATGAAATCCTGCCTTGTCGTGGACGATTCGCGTGTGATCCGCATGGTCGCGCGGAAAATCCTGGAAGAACTCGGCTTTGAGGTCCTGGAGGCGGAGGACGGCAAAATCGCCTTGGACGCCTGCGAGGCGAAATTGCCTGACGCGGTGCTGCTGGACTGGAACATGCCGGTGATGGACGGATTGGAGTTCCTGAAGGCGTTGCGTCAATTGCCGGGCAATGAAGCGGTCAAGGTCGTCTTCTGCACGACTGAGAACGATCTGGCCCACATCCAGGAAGCGATCGCGTCGGGCGCCGACGAATATATCATGAAGCCCTTCGACAGCGAGATCGTGGAAAGCAAGTTCGTTCAGGTGGGTCTGCTTTAATGGCGAGTGCGCGTGCGATAGCGCAGTCCTCGCCGGATCAGGGCGGAGACTCGCGCATCCGTGTCATGGTGGTCGACGACGCCCTGGTGATTCGGGGCATGTTGAGCCGCTATATCGACGACGAGGAATCGATGACCGTCGTCGCCTCGGTCGGCGACGGCGAACGGGCGCTGAAGTCGCTCGAACGGCATGATATCGATGTCGTGGTGCTGGACATCGAGATGCCGCGGATGGACGGGCTGACGGCGTTGCCCAAGATCATCGAGGCCTCGCCGGGCACGCAAGTCTTGATGGCGTCGACCTTGACCCTGCGCAACGCCAAGGAATCGATGAAGGCGATGGAGCTGGGGGCGGCGGATTACATTCCAAAACCCTCGAGCAGCGGCGAGCTGCGCGGCGCCGACGCCTTCAAGCAAGAATTGTTGGACAAGGTCCGGACCCTGGGGCGGATCGCACGCCGCAAGAAACGCGCCCTGGGCCGCGCGACCGGCGCGGGCGCCCCGGCCAAGGCCGCGCTGGCGACGCCGGCCAAGCAAATCACGCTGCGTCCGGCCCCGCGCATCCGGCCCGAGGTCATCGCCATCGGCAGTTCGACCGGCGGTCCGCAGGCTTTGTTCCGGGTGTTGAAGGATTTGGGCGAGGGGGTGCGGCAGCCGATCATCATCACCCAGCATATGCCGCCGACCTTCACCACCATTCTGGCCGAGCATATCACCAAGGCGAGCGGCCGGCCGTGCAAGGAAGCGCAGGACGGCGATGTCCTGGAGAGCGGCAAGATCTATGTCGCGCCCGGTGACTATCATATGCTGGTCGAGGCCGGGCCGCAGAAGCGGCTGCGCCTGAACCAGGACCCGCCGGAGAATTTCTGCCGGCCGGCGGTCGATCCGATGCTGCGCAGCGTCGCCGAGGCCTATGGCAAGAATGTGCTGGTCTTGATCCTCACCGGCATGGGCTCGGACGGCGCCAAGGGCGCGCGCTTGATCGCCGACGGCGGCGGCATGGTGATCGGCCAGGATGAGGCGACCAGCGTCGTCTGGGGCATGCCGGGCGCGGCCGCCGCGGCCGGGGTCTGTTCGGCGGTCCTGCCGCTCTCCGAGATCGGCCCGTTGGTCCAGCGCGTGGCGACGGGGGCCGGCTGATGCGGGTCGAAGATTTCGATATCCTCTCGAAGACCGTGCGCGAACGGTCGGGCCTGGTCCTGTCCAAGGACAAATCCTACCTGCTCGAAACGCGGCTGATGCCGGTCGCCCGCAAACATGGGTTGCAAGGTCTGGAGGAGCTGTCCGACCGCGTCCGCAAGCGCGACGAAGGCCTGATCGGCGATGTCACCGAGGCGATGACGACCAACGAGTCGCTGTTCTTCCGCGACAACAAGCCGTTCGACCAATTCAAGTCCGTCGTGCTGCCCGGCCTGATGCAGGCCCGCGCCGCCCAGAAACGCATCCGGATCTGGAGCGCCGCCTGTTCCAGCGGCCAAGAGCCCTATTCGCTCAGCATGCTGATCAAGGAGGAAGGCGCGAAGCTCGCCGGTTGGAGTTTCGACATCATCGCCACCGACATTTCGATGGAGATGATCAACAAGGCCAAGGCCGGGCTCTACACCCAATTCGAGGTGCAGCGCGGCCTGCCGATCACGCTGTTGATCAAGTATTTCAAGCAGAATGGCGACAAATGGCAATTGGACCCGGCGGTCCGTTCGATGGTGCAGTACAAGTATTTCAACCTCTTGGAATCCGCCCGCACCCTGGGCCAGTTCGACATCGTCTTCTGCCGCAACGTCCTGATCTATTTCGATCAGGAGACCAAGGGCAAGGTCCTCGACGGCATCGCCGAAATGATGCCGCCGGACGGCATGCTCTATCTCGGCGGCGCCGAAACCGTCCTCGGCATCACCGAAAAATTCGCCCCCGTCCCCGGCCACCGTGGCATGTACCAACTGAAGGGCGGCTCCCCCGCGATTGTTGAGGGGTGAGGGGGGAATAGAGGCGCATGAGGCTGCGCCACGCCTTTAGTGGGGCTCTTCTGAGTCGCGGGGCAGAAACATGGGTGGCGGAACACTGCACTTCGCGGGCAACGACAGTCCACCAAATCCCAGGAATAGACGCATAGTGCGCATTGGAAGTGCGGCCATAGCGCAGCCGCCAGGTTGGCTCGTAAGCCATCAAAAAGCCTCGCAGCATAGCACTTCGAATTGTATTGAAAAACGGCCCTGCAAAAGGGAGTATTGCTTCCTCTTGTTAGCGTGGGGGCTGCGGAATGGTCGAATCGGTCGAGCGAATGATGGTCGCGCTTTGGGAAAACGACGTCAGCAGGGTATTTTCAATTGCTATTTTCGTCTACTTTGCATTTGCAATACTGTCCGCCAACACGATCAGTAAGCGAATACAGGCGCTAGTCTCCACGGCGCCGGGAGCGATGACATCGTTAGGCATTCTTGGGACCTTTTTTGGGATTTTTGTTGGCCTGCTTGATTTTGACATTCGGGCGATCGACCGATCTGTTCCCGATCTCCTTGAAGGCCTAAAGGTCGCCTTCGGAACGTCCATACTGGGTTTGTTCGCTGCAGTTACATATAGAATTGCAAATCCATTGATAACGCGTGCAAAGGTCCAGCAAGAAAACGCAACGGTTGAGGACATTGTTCTGCAACTTCAGCAACTCAACGAGAAGGTCGACGCTGCGGGCGTCGACAATACTCGACACCTTCAAGAACTCCGGGATGCTTTGACCGACGATAAGGACACAAGCCTTGTTGGTCAGATGCAAAGGCTCCGTGGAGCCGTATCGGATTTAGAGGCGTCATTGCGTAAAGGATTTGACGAACAAATCAGTGAATTCAAGAATTTCGCCGAACAGATGTCCAAAGCCTTTTCAGAAGCGATCATCGACGAATTGAAGGCTGTGATTCGAGAATTTAACGAGAAGATATCTGAACAGTTTGGAGAAAACTTTAAACAGCTAAACCTCGCGGTTGGTCGACTGGTTGATTGGCAAGAGCAATATCGCCAACAGATGGATGAACTAATGTCGGCCATGGATGCGGCGGTTCTCGGCCTACAGGGGGCACGAGACTCCCTACATGAAATTGAGAAGTCTGCGTCCAATATTCCACAATCAGTCGCGCAAATGCGGGAAGCAAATGATCTTCTGGGCGCTCAACTCGAGGAATTACTCGGCCATTTGGGTTCCTTCGCCGAGATTCGGGAAAAGGCAGTTAGCGCTTTTCCAGAGATACAGGCGAATATAGAGCAACTGACATCGAATCTGCAGAGCGCTGCGGCTGATCAATCAAAGGCGATAAAGGCCATGACGGGCGAAGGTGAAGCGCTCGTTTCGAACATGCGTAACGCTTCGGAGTCGATATCGCTGGGTTTCGATGATCTCCGCGCTCGCACTGAAGCGACCGTGACGGATGTTAGCGAACAGGTTCTGCGCATCACAAAGGAGATGGCTCATGCGACAGAGTCCGCAGGGCGTGAAGTCCATAGCATGGTTCAGGACTCAATGGCTGAACAGCGTCAAACACAGCGCGAAATGCTCGATGGTCTGCAAACTTCGTTCAATGACACGATCTCAAGCGCGACGAAGCAAATGAACGAGGCGATCGTTCAATTGGATCAAGCAATGCAAGATGAGATCGAATCTGTCGTTCGTTCTATGGCTGAGAATCTGTCCGGCGTCTCCGAGAAATTTGTCGCTGACTATAATCCTCTACTCGCAAACATGCGCCGGATCGTGGAGATGAGTGAAGAAGCGAAGCGGCATGTCTAGCGCCCTGAAATCGTCGAGGCGCGACCAGGAAGAGAGCTGGATCTCAGTCTCTGACCTCATGGCTGGCCTTATGATGGTTGACCTGATCCCCTGTTTATCCTCATTCAGAAGTTAGCTCTGTTCAGGTTTTGATCCTCGACGGACCGGGTTGCATATTCCTTTGGGGTGAGCCCGTGCAGGCTCGAATGC
>JAAUYD010178830.1_pt1 | contig 111089 bp, 119 predicted proteins | sample 7278101 | NCBI WGS metagenome assembly JAAUYD01 (sample SAMN14350128, study PRJNA611818) | marine sediment metagenome | isolation source: surface marine sediment (0.6m) | place: French Polynesia: Moorea | collected 2018-08
CCTGTCTGGCGATCCGATGGACGGCTTTCGCCCGCATCCGCGCATGCTGGTCCGCGCCTTGGAGGATGGCGACATTTTCCGCTTCGAAGAGCTGTTCCGCGACTATACCGGCCTCAGCGAAGCCTCGGTGACGCGGATACTGTACGACGCCGGGCCGGAAGCTCTGGCCATCGCCTGCAAGGCCGCCGGAATCGACGGTTACTCCTTCTCTGACATTCTCTGTCATCTGCACGGGGCCGGAGACATGCGGCGTTATCGGGAAACCCGCGCCTATCTGAAGGTGATGGATTATTTCGAGCGGATCGACGATGCCGGCGCCCGGCGCGTGGTAGCGGCGTGGAGGAATAACGACGCGACCGACTGAACCAGCGTCTCCGGCCGAGGAGGCCCGTCGGCCAGCCATGCCAAGGGCGCAACACTCCTGCGCGCAATTGACACGGGCATGGATCAGCCGGCCTGCTAAATAGCGGACATACGCAGACCCGAACGACCAGCGGCGCAGGAGCAGCGCCGAACCCCACAGCCATTCCCAATGTCCATTCTGCCCATCGCATCCCTGCTTCTGGGGTCCGCCTTCTTGCTATTCGCGGGCGGCGTCACCGCTCTTTTGTTGCCTCTGAAAGGCGGCATGGAGGGATTTTCTTCCATTTCGCTCGGGCTGATCGGAACCGGATGGGCGATCGGCCATGTCGTCGGCTGCCTTTTGGCGCCGAAACTGGTGCGGCGCGTCGGCCATATTCGATCCTTCAGCGTCGTCGCCGCTTGCGCCGCCATCTCCGTCCTCGCGACATCGCTTTTTACGACGCCGTTCGCCTGGATACCGTTGCGCGCGCTGACCGGATTCAGCTTCGTCGGCGCGGCCATGATCGTCGAGAGCTGGCTGACCGAACGCACCGAGCCGCAGGCGCGCGGCCGAGTCTTCGGCCTCTATACGATGACCAATCTGGGGGCCTCCACGATGGGGCAAATGTCGCTGATCCTATCTGGCGGCGACAGCGACCTGTTCTTCACTATCGCCGCGATCTTCTTCGCCCTGGCGGTGATTCCTTCGGCCGTCTCCTCGACGGAACAGCCGCGGCCGCTGGTGCAATCCAGCCTCGATTTGAAAGCGCTGTGGCGAAACTCGCCGATCGCGGTCGTCGCCGTTCTGCTGACGGGCATCTCGAACGGGGCGTTCGGCACGCTTTCGGCCGTATTCGCCGCTGATATCGGGCTCCAGCTTAGCTATATCGCGTTGTTCAGCAGCATTCCGGTCCTGGCCGGCGCCGTCTTGCAGGTCCCGGTCGGTATGATCTCCGACAAGATGGACCGACGCTACGCCTTGCTCGCGATCTCGGCCGTCGCTGTGGCGGTGGAGATCACCTTCGTCCAGCTCAAGCCGGCCTCGGCGCCCTTGGCGCTGGCGCTGGGCGCCGCCTTCGGGGCGACGATTTTCGCCATGTATCCGGTGATCCTGGCCCACGCCAACGACCACGCGCCGCGCGAAAAGGCGCTGCAGACCTCCAGCGGTCTGTTGTTGCTCTATGGAGCCGGCTCGGTGCTCGGTCCGATGATCGCCGGTTTCGCGATGACCGAGGCCGGCCCCTATGCGCTTTTCACCGTCACCGCCTGCGCCCATTCCATTCTCATCGGGTTCACCATTCTGCGGATCGCACGGCGCGCGCCGGTCGAGCAGCGGCTGAAACGCTGGTTCGTCCCGACCGGCAATATCCGCCACGCGACGCCGCAGACCTTAGCGATGCGCGAGGACAGCATCGCCGCCCATGAATCGGAGAAAGACGCGGCCTGACCCATAACGCGCGTTAGAGCGGCTTAAGCATAAGGGCGACAGATTTGGCGCCGCCGCCGGTTTCCTGCCGACCGACGATTTCAAATCCGGACTTTCGGTGGAAAGCCATTGAAAGCGGGTTGGGCGGCCGCTCGTTCACCTCGCAGCCGATCTGCGCCCAGCGGCCCGACGCGAAATCGAACAGCGCTTGGTAGAGCGCTTTGCCGGCTCCGCGTCCCCGCGCCGCGTCCGACACCATGATCCGGTCGACATAGAGGAAGTCGTCATAGCGCGTCTCAAACCACTTATAGTTCTCACTGCCATAGTCGGCGCCAGGCGCGAAGGCGAGGATCCCGCCGAGAGGGCCGTCATTCGCCTCGACCGCGGCCGCATAGGCCGCCGCCTCGGCGATCCGCCATAGGTCGTCCGGCGGCAGGCTGTTGACTTCTGGCACGCAGGCCTGGTTCAGCGCGTACAGCCAGTCGAGATCGTCGCGAACAAGGTCTCTGACCCGCAAGGCGTGCTCCATTTGAAACGCAATTAATCGTTGGACGACAACGCCGCCTTCAACGCATGCCAGGACTGTTTCGGAGTCCGCGCCAGGCTCTCGAAATCGACATGCACCAAGCCGAATCTTTTGTCGTATCCCAACGCCCATTCGAAATTATCGAGCAGCGACCAGATGAAATAGCCCTTGACCGGCGCGCCGTCATCGATGGCGCGTTTCACCGCCGCCAAGTGCCCATTCAGATACGCGATCCGATCAGGGTCGGCGACCCGCTCCGCAGCATCCGCCGTAAGATCAACCCGGTCATAGGACGCCATGCCGTTCTCCGTCACATAAATCGGCAACTCGCCGCTATAGGTCTTCGCCGCCCAGGAGAGGAAATGATAAAGCCCATCCGGATAGATCTCCCAATCCATGGCGGTCTTTGGCAAAGGGCCTTCGACCTCTTTCAGCGACGGCCAAGCGGCCTCCGGATCGGCTGCGATGCGTTTTCGGGTATAATAGTTGATCCCCAGCCAGTCGACCGGCTCGGCGATTATGTCGAAATCGTCCGCCCAGCCGGTCGGCAGATGTGGCTCTAATCCAGCGAGCGCCTCCTCTGGGTAAGATTTCTTGAAGACCGCTTCCAAAAACCAGCGATTGTAGATCGCTTCGTTCCGACGCGCGGCCGCGATCGCCGCCTCCGTCTCGTCCACCGGCGCCGAATATTCCAGATTCATCACCACGCCGACCGAGTTTAGCTTCAGCCCGCGCATCACCTGAACCGCTCTTCCATGCGCCAGCAGGACATGATGCATGGCGCGCGCAGCGGCGCGGATATCCCGAAGACCCGGTGCATGCTGGCCGAGGAAATGGCTGAGCCAAGCGATACACCACGGCTCGTTGAAGGTCGCCGCCGCCTGCAGCCGATCGCCGATCCGGCCCATCACCACCTCGGTGAAATCGGCGAACCAATCGGCGATCGACGGGTTGCGCCAGCCGCCGAGATCGGCCAGCGCCGCGGGCAGTTCCCAATGATAGAGACAGGCATAGGGTTTAATCCCGCGCGCCAGCAGCCCATCGACGAGCCGGTCGTAGAAATCGAGCCCTTCCTGGTTTACCGCGCCGACGCCGTCGGGGATGACCCGGGCCCAGGAGGTCGAGAACCGGTATGAATCAAGCCGGCAATCACGGATCAGGTCGAAATCCTCGGCCCAGCGATGGTAGTGGTCGCAGGCGACGGACCCGTTCTCAGCCCCCGCCACATTCCCTGGCGTCGCGGCGAACGTGTCCCAATGAGACAGGCCGGCGCCGCCGAACGACGCGCCCTCGATCTGATAGGCGGAGGTCGCAACGCCGAACTCAAATCCCTCGGGAAAATCGGCGCGCGTGAAATCAAGGACCGTATTCGTATTGGCCGACATCTATTCCGTCCTGTCCTTCGCCAACCGGTCAGCCGGCCCTCGGCGCCGGTCCGGTGGAGCGGCCGATGACCAGTTCCGCCTCCCACAATTCTTGGGCGGGCGGACCGCCAGGCTCCTCGATCGTATCGAGCAGCATCTCCGCCGCCCGTTTCCCCGCCTCTCTGATCGAGGATCGCACCGCTGTAAAGACCGGAACATCGTCCCTATCGACGAAGGCCGAGAGACAATCGTCATGGGTGACGATAGAGACATCCCGGCCGACGCCATAGCCTTGCTCCTGCGCGGCGCGCGCGACGCCGATCGCGATAATCGAACTGGAGGTCAGGAAGGCGGTCGGCGAATCGGGCCGTCCGAGCATGTCGCGGGCGGCGTGATAGCCGAACGGCTCGGTCATGTCGGCGCTGCGGATCAGATCAGGATCGACACGAAGACTGCGTTCGCCCAGCGCTTCTTCGAACCCAAGCCGGCGGCGATGGGCGAAGCTCATCGTCTCCAGCCCGTTGATCAACGCCAGCCTAGTATGGCCCAGGTCGAGCAAGAATTCGGTCGCGCGTTTGAAGGACCGACGGTTGTTGACATCCAACCAGGCGTAGTCGACCGGCATGTCGTGGCTGCGGCCGTGGCATATGAAGGGCAGCCTCAACTCGGCCAAAAGTGGAATGCGCGGATCAGCGGCGACGGGCGCATGTAAAATAACGCCGTCAACGCGACCGCTTCGGGCGAGGGTGCGGTAATGCTCCGCCTCCTCCTCGGGGCGGACGACCGTGAACAGCACGTCATAGTCGCGCGCGGCGTAGACCTCGCCGGCCCCAGCCAAAAAATCTGAGAAATGCGGATTGATCATGTCATGCGCGCCCAGCGGGGTCAGATGTCCGATGGTGCGCGATTTACCGGTCGCCAACCGGGCGGCGGTCGCCGAGGGGCGGTATTGAAACTTCGCCGCCGCCTCGCTGACCCGCCGCCGTGTCGCCTCGCTGACTTCCGGATAGCCGTTCAAGGCGCGCGACACGGTCGTCGGCGACAGGTTCAAATGGCGCGCAAGTTCCTTCAAATTCATCAAAAAATCCGCAAACGAGCCAAAGCGGTTTGAGTCAGTACTATGCGGGCAAGTAGGGCGAACGTCAAAGGGTCTGCGACGATGGGCAATGCTGCAGCGCAGCATTCTAGGCCAAGGTTGACGCCGTTCTTCGATCGTTGAATCTCGATCATCCTCCCGGATACCCCGCCCCCTCACAAGACGGCAAACCGGTTCTTGACTCAGGGCGAAACAACGCTCATAGCTGTCGTCCAAAGCGTTTTGGATGCATTCAGCGTTTCTTGAAATGAAATTGGCAATTCTGGGAGGACGAAAAATGAAGCAGTCGCTCTTGCGCGGCATCGCCGCCATGGCCCTGTTGGGCGGAACCATGACGGCGACCGCCGCCGTCAGCGCCGATCTGGTGTTTCCGGTCGGCGAGGACTCGAAATTCAACTGGGCGAGCTATGAAGAATTCGCGAACAAATACGATTTGAGCGGCCAGTCCCTCACGGTCTTCGGGCCGTTCACCGGCGATGAATCGGCGCTGATCGAGAATGTGGCCGCCTATTTCGCGGCCGCCACCGGCGCGACCGTCGCTTACGCCGGATCGGACTCTTTCGAGCAACAAATCGTCATCGATACGCAGGCCGGCAGCGCCGCGAACATCGCCGCCTTTCCCCAGCCCGGCCTGGCCGCCGATCTGGCCTCGAAAGGCCTCCTGACAGCCCTGCCTGACGGTATGGACCAATGGGTCGTCGATAATTACGCAGCCGGCCAGTCCTGGGTCGATTTGGGCACCTACGCGAACCAGAACGGCCAGGACGAATTCTATGGCTTCTTCTACAAGGTCGACCTGAAATCCCTGGTTTGGTACTCGCCGGACAATTTCGAAGATGCGGGCTATGAAATCCCCGAAAGCCTGGAAGAATTGAAGGCGCTGACCGATCAGATCGTCGCCGACGGCGAAACGCCCTGGTGCATCGGCCTTGGTTCCGGCGCGGCGACGGGTTGGCCGGCGACCGACTGGGTCGAGGAGATGATGCTGCGCACCCAACCGCCCAGCCTGTATGACAGCTGGGTCAGCAACGAAACGCCCTTCACCGACGAGCGCATCGTCGCGGCCATCGAGGAATTCGGCGCCTTCGCCCTGAACGAGGATTATGTCGATGGCGGGGTCGTCTCGGTCGGGTCCACTGATTTCCGGGACAGCCCGAAAGGCCTCTTCACCTCGCCGCCGAAATGCTACATGCACCGGCAAGCGTCCTTCATTCCGGCGTTCTTCCCGGAGGGCACCGAGTTGGGCGTGGATGTGGATTTCTTCTATTTTCCCGCCTATGAGAGCAAGGATCTCGGCAAGCCGGTCCTGGGCGCCGGGGTGCTGTACGCCATCACCAACCCCTCGCCGGCGGCCAACGCCTTCATGGATTTCCTGACCACGCCGATCGCGCATGAGCTTTGGATGGCGCAAGGCGGTTTCCTGACGCCTTACAAAGAGGCGAATGTCGAAGCCTATGCGAGCGATGCGTTGCGCGGCCAAGGCGAGATCCTGTTGAACGCAACGACTTTCCGCTTTGATGCGTCCGACCTGATGCCGGGCAAGATCGGCGCCGGGTCGTTCTGGACCGGCATGGTCGACTATGTGGGCGGCAAGCCGGCGACGGAAGTCGCGGCTGAAATCCAGGCCACCTGGGACGCCTTGAAGTAAAAGGCATTGGGCGCCGGCCGAACCGGTCCGGCGCCCAATTCCGTTGTTGCGCAACCCGCCCAACCATAGCGGACGCCGCCGACAAACCATCGCTTGAAGAGCCGGTTCAACCGGCCACAGCGAAAAACTACGCGTTCAGACCCCGGGGAGGTCGATCATGGTCGAACAGATTGTCGCCGCAATCCTGACGATGGTGTTGGGCGTCGCCGGATGCGCCTTCTATTTCATCGGCTCGAATTGGCTGCTGGATCGGATTTTTCCCTTCAAGCAAGGGGATAGCGCGGTCGCGGCGCGCAACCAGTTGATCACCGCCGCAATCCGGCCTTGGCTGTTCCTGGGACCGGCCATGATCGCCCTGTTTATCTATCTCGTGTACCCGGTCTTCGACTCGCTGCGCCTCTCCCTTTTCGATCGTACCGGCGGCGAGTTTGTCGGCCTTTCCAACTATATCTGGATGATCAATGACGGCGAATTCCGCCAGTCGATGTTCAATAATATGTTGTGGCTGATCTTTGTGCCGTCGCTGTCGACCTTCTTCGGGCTGATCATCGCCGCGCTGACCGACCGGGTCTGGTGGGGGAATATCGCCAAGTCGATGATTTTCATGCCGATGGCGATCTCCTTCATCGGCGCCAGCGTCATCTGGAAATTCATCTACGATTTCCGCGGCGAGGGCGACGCGCAGATCGGCCTGTTGAACGCCGTGGTCATCTTTCTGGGCGGCTCGCCGGAAGCCTGGATCACGCTCGACTTCTGGAACAATTTCTACCTGATGGTGATCCTGATCTGGATCCAGACCGGCTTCGCCATGGTGATCCTGTCGGCCGCCCTGCGCGGCATTCCGGAAGAGACGATCGAAGCCGCCGTGATCGACGGCGCGAACGGGGTTCAGATCTTCTTCAAGATCATGATCCCGCAGATCTGGGGAACGATCGCGGTGGTCTGGACGACGATCACGATTTTGGTGCTGAAGGTGTTCGATATCGTTCTGGCCATGACCAACGGCCAATGGAACAGCCAGGTTCTGGCGAATCTGATGTTCGACTGGATGTTCCGTGGCGGCGGCGATTTCGGCCGGGGCGCCGCGATCGCGGTCGTGATCATGGTGCTCGTGATCCCGATTATGGTGTGGAATATCCGCCGCGCCAACGCCGAGATGGAGGGACGCTAAGATGTTCGCCGCTTCCTCAAGCCGCTCTCCCCTGACCTGGGCGGTGCACGCCTCGGTCATCTTTCTGGTCGTGATCTGGACGCTGCCGACCTTCGGCCTGTTCATCTCGTCGATCCGCGACAAGGACCAGCTTGCGATCAGCGGCTGGTGGACGTCGCTGACGACGACCGAACAGAACCGCGTGATCCGGGCGCCCGGCCCCGACGCGCAAGTCGAACAAAACGGCCGCTTCGTGATTTCCGGCGACGTGCTGGAGGGCGGACCGGGAACCGTCACCGCCTTCGGCTTTAGCAGCCGTGAACCGACGAAGTACCAACCGGGGGACATCGCGATCCTGCGCTCCGGCGCCGAGTTGACCGTCGAGGAAGACGGCGCTTTCAGCATCAGTTCCGCGGAGCCGATCGAGGGCCGGCGCGGCCAGCGCGTCTTCTTCTCGGCCGAAACGCCGCCCCGATTCACGCTGGAGAACTACCGCAACGTGCTCACCTCGGAGGGCGTCTTACAGTCCTTCGTGAACTCCATGACCGTGGCGGTGCCCGCGACCATCATCCCAATCCTGATTGCGGCCTTCGCGGCCTACGCCCTGGCCTGGATGAAGTTCCCCGGCCGCGCCTTGCTGATCGCGACTGTCGTGGGGCTGTTGGTGGTGCCGCTGCAAATGTCGCTCATCCCGCTTCTAAAAATGTATAACGGAGTCGGCGCTTTCTTCGGCGTGCCCGCCAAGACCTATCTCGGCATATGGCTGGCGCATACGGGGTTCGGGCTGCCGCTGGCGATCTATCTGCTGCGCAACTATATCGCCGGGCTGCCGAAAGAACTGATGGAGAGCGCCCGCGTCGACGGGGCGAGCGATTTCGACATTTTTGTGAAGATCGTCCTGCCGCTGTCCTTCCCGGCGCTGGCCAGTTTCGCGATCTTTCAGTTCCTCTGGACCTGGAACGACCTGTTGGTGGCGATGGTGTTCCTCGGCAATGGCGATGATCAGTTGGTCCTGACCGGACGCCTGCGCGAGTTGTTGGGCTCGCGGGGCGGCAATTGGGAAATCCTGACCGCGTCCGCCTTCGTCACCATGATCGTGCCTCTCATCGTTTTCTTCTCGCTTCAGCGCTTCCTGGTGCGCGGCCTGCTGGCCGGCTCCGTGAAGGGCGGCTGACGGTTCTATCGAAAGGTCTGACCAACATGCCTGAGAGTTTTGAGGCGAGCATGTCGCCAGCTCCAAAACCGGACTATCTCGACCGCGACTGGTGGCGCGGCGCGGTGATTTATCAAATCTATCCGCGCTCGTTCCAAGACAGCAGCGGCGACGGCGTCGGCGACCTGGCCGGCATCGCCCAACGCATGGATTATGTCGCTAGCCTGGGCGTCGATGCTATCTGGGTCTCGCCCTTCTACACTTCGCCAATGAAGGATTTCGGCTATGACGTCAGCGATTATTGCGGCGTCGATCCCCTATTCGGCACCCTGGCCGATTTCGACGCGCTGATCGCCGAGGCGCATCGCTGCAACATCAAGGTCATGATCGATCTGGTGCTGTCGCACACCAGCGACCAACATCCCTGGTTCCAGGAAAGCATGCGCGACCGCGAAAACCCAAAGCAGGACTGGTATGTCTGGGCCGACCCTAAGCCGGACGGGTCGCCGCCGACCAACTGGCTGTCGATCTTCGGCGGCTCCGGATGGGCCTGGAACGGCCGGCGGCGGCAATATTACCTGCATAATTTCCTAGCGTCGCAACCCGACCTGAATCTGCACAATCTCAAGGTGCAGGACGCGCTTCTGGATGCTGTTCGCTTCTGGCTAGAGCGCGGCGTTGACGGGTTCCGCCTCGATACGATCAATTTCTATTTCCACGACGCGCAGCTGCGCGACAATCCGCCCCTGCCGGATCACATGCGCAACGATTCGATCGCCCCGTCGGTCAACCCCTACAACTACCAGGATCACCTGCATGACAAGAATCAGCCGGAGAATTTGGAATTCTTGAAACGCTTCCGCGCGTTGATGGACGAATATCCGGCCGTGGCTGCGGTCGGCGAGGTCGGCGACAGTCAGCGCGGCCTTCAGATCGTCGGCGAATATACAAGCGGCGGCGACAAGGTGCATATGTGCTACGCTTTCGAGTTTCTCTCTCGGCAGTTTCCAGACAGCGCGCGCATCAGCAGCGTGATCGGGAAGTTCCACGCCGCGGCGCCGGACGGTTGGGCTTGCTGGGCCTTCTCGAACCACGATGTCGAACGGCATGGATCCCGTTGGGGCGGCCGCGTGACGGACCGAGACGCCTATCTTCGCTTGATGGCGGGCCTGCTCTTGTCCCTGCGCGGGTCGGTCTGCCTCTATCAGGGCGAGGAGTTGGGCCTGACCGAGGCCGACTTGGCGTTTGAGGACTTGCAGGACCCGTACGGCATCGAGTTTTGGCCGGAGTTCAAGGGCCGCGACGGCTGTCGCACGCCGATGGTCTGGGAGAAAGAGCGGCAATGCGCCGGCTTCACGGACGGCGAGCCATGGCTGCCGATCCCGCCGGAGCACCGGACCTTGGCCGTCGATCAGCAGGACAGCATGGCCAACTCCATGGTGAATCACTACCGAACCTTTCTGCGGTTTCGAAAGACCCATACGCCGCTGATCAAGGGCGAATTGAAGCTGGTGTCCGAGAGCGGACCTGTTCTCAGTTTTGAACGGATCCATGGCAATGAGCGCTTGTTCTGCGCCTTCAACCTGTCCGACGCCGAGCAATTCATCGCCGTCCCGGACGATCTTGAAGAGGCCTTGGACGGTCATGGATTTTCGGGCCTGCTGCGGGCTGCGGATATTGAACTGCCGCCGTATCAGGCTTTTTTTGCGCGGCTGCGCTGAGGCGACGCCAAGCGGGCGCAAGACTTCGGAACGAATAAGAAAGAACAGGGTTGGGAACGTATTATGACCGGGTTGCAGCTGGAACAGATCGTAAAATCCTATGGCGAGGTGGATGTGATCCACGGCGTCGATCTGGATATCAAGCAAGGCGAGTTCGTCGTCTTTGTCGGCCCGTCGGGCTGCGGCAAATCCACCTTGTTGCGGATGATCGCGGGACTGGAGGAAATATCCGGCGGGGAGCTTCGGATCGATGGCGCTCGGGTCAACGAGACGCCGCCGTCGAAACGCGGCATCGCGATGGTGTTCCAATCCTATGCGCTTTACCCGCATATGACGGTCTATGACAACATGGCCTTCGGCATGCGGATCGCGAAAGAGGACAAGGCCGAGATTGACCGCCGCGTCCGCCAAGCCGCCGACATCCTGCAATTGACCCAATATCTCGATCGATTGCCCAAGGCCCTGTCGGGCGGGCAGCGTCAACGTGTTGCAATCGGCCGGGCGATCTGCCGCAACCCGAAAGTGTTCCTGTTCGACGAGCCGCTGTCCAATCTCGACGCCGCCCTGCGGGTGGCGACGCGGATCGAGATCGCCAAACTGAACGAGGCGATGCCGGATACGACCATGATCTATGTGACCCACGATCAGGTCGAGGCGATGACCCTGGCCGACCGGATCGTCGTGCTGTCGGGCGGCTATATCGAACAGGTCGGGGCCCCGATGGAGCTCTATGAGCGCCCGAACAACCTGTTCGTCGCCCAGTTCATCGGCTCGCCGGCGATGAACATCCTGCCGGCGACCGTGGCGTCGACCGGCGCCGAGACGACCGTCACCCTCTCGACAGGCGATAGCGTGACCGTGCCGGTGCATAGCACCGAGCAGCGCCAGGGCGAGCCCGCCAGTTTCGGCGTGCGGCCCGAGGATCTCGAAGTCACGACCGGCGACGATTTCCTGTTTGAAGGCGAGGTCTCACTGACGGAATCACTGGGCGAAGTCACCCTGGTTTATATTGAGGGCCTGACCAAGGACGAACCGATTATCGCCAAGGCGCCGGGCCAGTTGCCCGTCGAACGCGGCCAGAAGCTGCGCTTCAAGGCGGCGCCGGAGAAACTGCATCTCTTCAACAAGGACGGCCGCAGCTTTCGCGCTGCCTGATCCGGGCGGTTGGTGGAACGGACCGGCTGAGCCTGCCGCCAAATGCGCAAGAAAACGCGGTTTTGATCATTCGCGCTTTTTGCACAATTTCCCGTGAGCAGGCGCGTGATAACACTTGATAGCGTGGGGATTTCTCTTGGAATTCCGCTGTTCGGCGTCCGTCGCGCCTCGTAATAACCCCTAACTCTAGTGGGGCGATAGCAAAATTCTGCGCCCCGGCCCCACTGGTCACGCAACGATTGTGATCAGCGCCGGCTATTTCGGGAACAGGAAGGTGACTTTGATCGATGCGCCGAGATCCTCGGGCCCGCCCTCAGGGCTTTCGGCCCAGTACCGGCCGGCGAACTGAAGCTGTACTTTTTGCTCACCGACTGTGAGCAATTTCGAGACCTGGGCGTTGATCGGCGTCAGCCATTGATTTTCGTTCCAATCGTAGGTCGACTCTGACTGCAGCGTGTAGGTCCAGGCGGTCGGCGTGACATAGGCGAGGAACGGCTGCAGGAAGGAGGCGCTGACGCCGTCGCGGCTGCCTTCGCCCGCGACCGACCAGATATGGTTGGTAAGCGCGCCATAGATCCAGGGGCCTTTTTCGGTCAGCACCACCGCGGTCGGGCCCAGGCCAAGTTTCTCGGAACCCAGGAACGGTTCGGTAGCGGTCGGCAGGGAGATCGCCGGCCCGACGCCCCAGAACATCTCGCCCGCCCCGGTCGAAATCGGCGCGCTGGGCGAGAAAAAGAAGCTTTGAAGCGTGTCGCCCAATCCGAACTCACGCCCGTCCTGGCCACCGACATCGTTCTGCCAGATCACCGGAACGATGGTGCGCGAGATCACATTCCAATCGTCATTCAGCGTCGCCGGAACGACCGGCTGGAAATTCATCAGCAGCCGTTCGCCGTCATCCTCGCCGAAACGCCCGTCATAGTTGAACTCGAACGGCACGGAGATCAGCGAGGCGATCGGATTGGCCAGTTTCTTGGCGAGCTGCTCGTCCCCGCCCCCCGCCGCGGGCGCGCCGGCCGCGTCCCTAGTCGGCGTTTCTTGCGCCGCGGGGCTCTTGCCAAGGGCCGGGAACGCAAGACCGGTTAGGAACAAAGCAGCTGCCGCCCAAATCCGCGCTCCGGAAATCATGGTGCGGCCTAACCAGCGCTCTCGCGGCGCGCCATGAAGGCCAGGCGCTCGAACAAATGCACGTCTTGCTCATTCTTTAGCAGAGCGCCATGCAGCGGTGGGATCGCCTTGGACGGGTCCTGTTCGCGCAGCACCTCGGGCGGCACATCCTCGGCGGCCAGCAGCTTGATCCAGTCCAGCAATTCGGAGGTCGAGGGCCGTTTCTTTAGGCCTTTCACCGCGCGCACCTCGAAAAACAGCGTCAGCGCCTCGCGCAATAAGCGGCGTTTGATGTCCGGGTAATGGACCTGGACGATCCGCTCCATCGTCTCGCGGTCGGGGAACTGGATGAAATGAAAGAAGCAGCGGCGCAGGAACGCATCCGGCAGTTCCTTCTCGTTGTTCGAGGTGATGATGACGATCGGCCGCGCCCGCGCCTTGACCACCTCCTGGGTCTCATAGACGTGGAATTCCATCCGGTCGAGCTCAAGCAGCAGATCGTTGGGGAACTCGATATCCGCCTTGTCGATCTCGTCGATCAACAGGACCGGCGGCTGCTCGGCGACGAACGCCTCCCAGAGTTTGCCGCGCCGGATATAGTTCCGAATGTCGTGGACCCGATCGTCGCCCAGTTGGCTGTCGCGCAAGCGGCTGACGGCGTCATATTCATAGAGCCCCTGCTGAGCGCGGGTCGTCGATTTGATATGCCATTCGATCAGCGGCCGACTCAGACCGTCGGCGATCTCCTTGGCCAACACGGTCTTGCCGGTGCCCGGTTCGCCTTTGACCAGCAGCGGACGCTCCAAGGTCACCGCCGCATTGACGGCGATCTTCAGATCGTCCGTCGCGACGTAGCTTTCCGTTCCTTCGAACCGCATCGCAGCCCTCATTTGTCTGAAAGCGCCGACCGGCGTCGGGACACGGATCAGGCCGCGCCAAGCGCCGTTTCGATCGCCGTGATGGCCTGGGCCGCCGCCGCGCCGTCCGGACCGCCGGCTTGCGCCATGTCGGGCCGACCGCCGCCGCCCTTGCCGCCGATCGCGGCCGAGCCGGCGCGCACCAGATCGACCGCGCTATGCGCCGTCGCCAGATCATCGGTCACGCCGACCACCAGCGAGGCCTTGCCGTCATTGACCGAGACGACCGCGACGACGCCGGAGCCGACCTGGGATTTAAGCTGATCGGCGAGCGGTTTCAGCTCCTTCGCCGGCACATCCTGCAACACACGCGAGGCGAATTTGACGCCAGCGACCTCGCGCGCCGCCGGTTCGGCGCCCGCGCCGCCGCCGGCCGCCAGTTTGCGCCTCAGTTCCGAGACTTCGCGTTCCAGTTTGCGGCGCTCCTCGATCAGCGCCGAGACGCGGCCCGGCGCATCGGCGGCGGCGGTTTTCAAGGAGGCCGCGACCGCGCCCAACGCCTGTTCCTGAGACCGGGCGAAATCCAAGACCGCCTCGCCGGTCATGCATTCGATCCGTCGGACCCCAGCGGCCACGGCGCTTTCAGAGGTGATGCGGAACGATCCGATATCGCCGGTGCGGGAGACATGGGTGCCGCCGCACAGCTCGGTCGAATAGACCCGGGTATCGCTCTCCGGAAGTCCCATCGACACTACGCGGACTTCCTCGCCGTATTTCTCGCCGAATAGGGCCAGGGCCCCAGCCTCGACCGCCGCGTCAGGCGTCATCAGGCGGGTCGTCACCGGTGCGTTGCCGCGTACCTGGTCGTTCACAATCCGCTCGACGGCGACAATCTCGTCGCCGCTCATCGCCTTGGGATGGGCGAAATCGAAGCGCATCGACTCCGGCGCCACCAGCGACCCTTTCTGCGTCACATGATCGCCCAGCACCCGGCGCAGCGCTTCATGCACCAAATGGGTCACCGAATGATTGGCGCGCAATTTCGAGCGCCGAGTGTGATCGACCCGCATGTCGAGCGCGTCTTCCAGCGCGATGCGCCCCTTCGTCACCGTGCCGAGATGCAGGACCAGATCGTCCATGCGTTTCTGGGTGTCGCTGACGGTGAATTCCTGACCCTGGGGACCGATCAACACGCCGATATCGCCGGACTGGCCGCCGGACTCGCCATAGAAGGGCGTCTGATTGGCGATCACGACGCCCTGTTCGCCATTCTCCAGCGCTTCGACGGCGGCGCCGTCGCGGACCAGGAATGAAACCACGCCTTCCGCCCGCTCGGTCTCGTAGCCGAGAAACTCGGTGGCCCCGACCTGTTCCTTCGCTTCGAACCAGACGGCTTCGGTCGCAGCGTCGCCGGAGCCAGCCCAGTGCGCGCGCGCCTTGGCCCGCTGTTCCTCCATCGCCGTCTCGAAGCCGGGCAAGTCGACCGACCGTCCTTGGCCGCGCAGGATGTCCTGGGTCAGATCGAGCGGGAATCCATAGGTGTCGTAAAGCGTGAAGGCGACGCGCCCGTCGAGCGCTTCCGCTTCGCCGAGCTCGTCAGTCGCGTCGTCCAAAAGGCGCAAGCCACGATCCAACGTCGCCTTGAAGCGCTCTTCTTCGAGCTTCAGCGTTTCGGTGATCAGGGCCTCGGCCCGGCGCAGTTCCGGGAAATGGCCGCCCATCATGCCGGTCAGGACGGGCGTCAATTTGTAGAGCAGCGGATCGTCGGCGCCGAGCATATGGGCGTGCCGCATCGCCCGCCGCATGATCCGCCGAAGAACGTAGCCGCGCCCTTCGTTCGAGGGCAGGACGCCGTCAGCGATCAGGAAGGAAATGGCGCGCATATGGTCGGCGATGACCTTATGGCTGGCCCCGCGATCGCCGTCCGGATCGGTCGATGTCAGATTGGCGGCGCCCTCGATCAGCGTCCGCAGCAGATCGACGGCGTAATTGTCATGCTTGCCTTGCAGGACCGCGGTGATGCGCTCCAGCCCCATGCCGGTGTCGATCGAGGGGCGCGGCAGGTCGATCCGCTTGCCGGGCTCCAGCTGTTCATACTGCATGAAGACCAAGTTCCAGATCTCGATGAACCGGTCGCCATCCTCGTCCGGCGAGCCGGGCGGGCCACCGGGAATCTCCGGACCATGGTCGTAGAAGATTTCCGAACAAGGCCCGCAAGGGCCGGTATCGCCCATCTGCCAGAAATTGTCCGAGGTCGGGATGCGGAGGATTTTCTCGTCCGGCAGGCCGGCGATCTTGCGCCAGAGAGACGCCGCGTCCTCATCCTCGGCATAGACGGTCACCAGCAGCTTGTCGCGCGGGATTTCGAACTCTTTGGTGATCAGATTCCAGGCGAGTTCGATCGCCACATCCTTGAAATAGTCGCCGAAAGAGAAGTTGCCGAGCATCTCGAAGAAGGTGTGGTGACGCGCGGTGTAGCCGACATTTTCGAGATCATTGTGTTTGCCGCCGGCGCGCACGACCTTCTGAGAGGTGGCGGCGCGGCTGTAATCCCGCTCCTCTTGGCCGGTGAAGACATTCTTGAACTGCACCATGCCGGCGTTGGTGAACATCAACGTCGGGTCGTTGCGCGGCACCAGCGGCGAGGAATCGACGATACGGTGTTCCCGCTCGCCGAAATAGCGAAGAAACGCGGTTCGGATATCGTTGGCGCTGATCATAGACGCTTCTGTCCCAGTGCAAGTGGCTGACGGCCGACTTTCGGCGCGTGCAGCGCCGAAAAGGCCGCATTTACTAGCTTGCGGGCGGCGCGCTGTCCAGAAAGCGCGGACCGTAGAAAGGCTGGGCGCCTCCGGGACAGGAAAAAGCCGCGCGGTCGGCGCGGCTTCCTCGATCTGCTTGGGTCTTGGCGCAGCGGCGGCGCGCGGGCCCCGCCAAGGCCCGCGCTGTGCTTTAGGCCTTCACCGGGTCGTCGGCCGGTTCGAGCTTGGCGTCGGCCTCTTCGCCCGGCGCAGCGCCTTCCAGCATCGCGCTGTCCAGCACGCCGGCATTCTGGCGGATCTTGGTTTCGATTTCCGCGGCGATTTCCGGGTTCTCGCGCAGGAAGTTTTTGGCGTTCTCCCGCCCCTGGCCGACACGCTGACCGCTATAGGAGAACCAGGCGCCCGACTTCTCAACGATCCCCGCATTCACCCCCAGATCGAGCAATTCGCCCATTTTCGACACGCCCTCGCCATACATGATGTCAAATTCGACCTGTCGGAACGGCGGCGCCACCTTGTTCTTCACGACCTTCACCCGCGTCTGGTTGCCGACCACTTCGTCCCGGTCCTTGATCTGACCGATGCGGCGGATGTCGAGCCGGACGCTGGCGTAGAATTTCAGGGCGTTGCCGCCGGTCGTGGTCTCCGGCGAGCCGAACATCACGCCGATCTTCATCCGGATCTGGTTGATGAAGATCACCATGCACTGGGTGCGGTTGATCGAGCCGGTCAGCTTACGCAAAGCCTGGCTCATCAGGCGCGCCTGCAGGCCGACATGGGTGTCGCCCATCTCGCCTTCCAATTCGGCGCGCGGCACCAGCGCGGCGACGGAATCGACCACCAGCACGTCAATCGCGCCGGACCGTACTAGCGTGTCGGCGATCTCCAGCGCCTGCTCGCCGGCGTCGGGCTGAGAAATCAGCAATTCATCGACATTGACGCCGAGCTTTTTGGCGTAGACCGGGTCGAGCGCGTGCTCCGCATCGACAAAGGCGCAGGTTCCGCCTTTCTTCTGCGCCTCGGCGACGACATGCAGCGCCAGGGTGGTCTTGCCGGAGCTTTCCGGGCCGAAAATCTCGATGATCCGCCCTTTCGGCAGGCCGCCGATCCCGAGCGCAATATCCAAGCCCAGCGAGCCGGTCGGAATCTCCTCGATATCCAACGCGGTTTGCTGGCCAAGCTTCATGATCGAGCCTTTGCCATAGGCGCGTTCAATTTGCCCGAGAGCGGCTTCGAGCGCTTTCTGCTTGTCCATGTCGTTCTTGTCCACCAATCGAAGGGCTGCTTGTGACATCTGTCGCTCCCGGTTCTGTCATAGGGCCTAAACGCTTGCAACGGCTCTACCGTACCGGTTTTGTTCTCACGCGCAAGTTCTTTTTTTGTTCTTATCTAAGGGGCTGTTTTCACATTATTTTCTGCCTTTGTTCCGAAAAGTCTGGAGCGGAACGGCCCTCCGTCTGTGCTGGCGACAGAAAACGCCGGAGCGCGGGCCGCCGGCCGATTCGGGGCCGAACATGCGGACGGAGAGGCTCGGTTCAGCGGCTTCTCAGCGGCCTCCCAGCGCCTGTTTCACCATCGAGGCCAACTGCTTCAGGCTGAAAGGCTTCGGCAAGAAGTGAAGATCGTCAAAAGCGGCGACTTCGGCCGCCACGGCCTCTTCGGTATAGCCGGAGATGCAAATTACCGGCAGATCCGGGTATTTCTTCCGCGCCTCCTTGATCAGGGTCGCGCCGTCGACCTCCGGCATCATCATATCGGTGATCAAAAGATCGAATCGTTCCTCGGCGAGAATGTCGAGGGCGGTTGCGCCCGTCCGCGCCTCCGTGACGACATATCCTTTTGAACGCAAGGCGCGAGCCCCAAACGTGCGCACGGCGTCCTCGTCCTCGACCAGCAGGATGTCGCCGCCGCCCGTCACATCGTCGGCGTCTTCGATCTCGGCCGCGGCCGCGCCGACCGTATCCGCGGCCGTCTCTTCATCACCGTCTGCATTCTGGGCCTCGGCTTGGGGCAGCAGTAAGGTGAAAATCGCACCCGTCTCCTGGCCGCCGCTGCGATTCTCGACACTGATGAAGCCGCCATTCTGTTGCACGCCGCCATAGACCATCGACAGGCCAAGTCCGGTGCCGGCCCCGATCTCCTTGGTCGTGAAGAACGGATCAAAAATCTTCTCGAGATCTTCTTCGGCGACCCCCGGTCCCGTGTCCGCAACGACGATCGCGACATAGGCGCCCGCCGGCGCGGTCTCGCCGCCCATCACGGTCGGCGACTCGAGCATGCGGCGCTCGGTCGTGATGGTCAGGACGCCGTCATTCTCCATGGCGTCGCGGGCGTTGACGGCCAGATTGATGATCATCTGTTCGAGCTGCGACTGGTCGGCCCGGATCAGCCCGAGGTCCCTTCCATGGATCAGATCCAGCGTCACCCGCTCGCCCAAAACGCGCCGCAGCAGCGATGAGATCTCGGCCAAAATGTCTGTGACGTTCAACAGGCTAGGCTGCAACGGCTGCTGCCGGGAAAAGGCCAGCAACTGGCGGACCAGACGCGCTGCTCGCTTGGCGTTCTGGTTGATCTGCATGACATCGGCGAAAGTCTGATCGCCTTCATGATGCCGATGCAGCAACAGGTCGCAGAACCCGATGATCGCCGTCAGCATGTTGTTAAAATCGTGGGCGACGCCGCCCGCCAATTGTCCAAGAGCCTGCATCTTCTGGGATTGCGCGAATTGCATTTCCAAGCGTCGGCGCTCTGTCGCATCCGTGGCGTGCACCAACAGGATGCGTCGGCCGCCCGTCGCGCCGACGCCAGCCTCGCTGCGCACCACGCGGGCGCCCAGGCTGACGACATCGTCGGGCTTCGCTCTCGGACGCAGGTTCAGGCTGGCACCGGCCTGATCGACCGCGGCGGATTTCTCCAGGAAATCGACAATTGCGCCGGCTTCGTCCGGGTCGAACAGGTCGGGAAGCGCGGTCGCTTCCCCGATCTCGGCGCCCGTCAACGAACCCAGCGTGGCGTTGGCTTCCAGGATCGCCCAGCCGTCCGTCGACCCGCCCGCGACAAGCGCCAGTCCGAACGGCGCCGCGTCGAGAACCGCGCCCAGGCCGGAAGCATCATTATCGGAACGGCGCGCAGGACCGACGCCGACCACCGCGCCAAGGCTCGGCGCCGCGCGGTCGCCTGCGATCATCGCCACACGCCATAGCGCCGTTCCGTCTGGCAGCGTCTGACGGTTCACCTCCACCCATTCCGGCTTCTCAGGCTTCCGCCCCAATCGGATCGGCCCAGGCCTTTCTCCCCGCGCCAACGCGAACAAGCGCGCCCGCGCCGTCGACCCGTTCCCGCCCTGCAATTCGGCGGTCTGGGATCCAGCAACCTGCGATCCAGCGGCCTCGCTTTTTCGTTCGTCCTCGATCGGGTCCGCCTCGAACGCTTCCGCCAGGACGACCGCGGCAGCGCGGCTTTCACCGGATCGGGCCCGGGCGATCGCCTGAAAAGGCGCATTCATGGCCAGGATTCGAGCCGGTCGCCCCGCGGACGGCGGGCGTTCCAAGGCGACGCCGACATCATCCGCCTCGGTCGCCTGCCAGAGCGCCGCGCGAGCCGGGTCGTCCGGCGCCGTGAGAAGCGCGCCGGCGATGCAGGCTATGGCGCAGAGCGCGATCGTTACGGCGACCGCGATCGGGTCCTCGGAAGCTGTATAAACGACAAAAGCCAGCACCGCTGAAAGCGCCGCCCATAGACCGGATATCGCAATGATCCGCCTGCCGCGAGACAGGGTGGAAGGCTCGTGACCGTCCTGGCTGGAAGTAGCGTTCAACTCTCGCTCCCTACCCGGTTTACATGTCGGCGAAGCCAGCCCGATAGACGCCATATGGCCGATACCGACTGACGCGCGCCCGTCAATTCACATGTCGGCCCTTGAGGCTCCAGACATAGCTGATCACTTCCGCCACCGCGCGATAATGCTCTTCCGGCACTTCCTGATCGATCTCGCAGGCGGCGAAGAGCGCGCGCGCAAGCGGCGGATTCTCGACGATCGTGATCTCATTCTCCTCAGCGATGACGCGGATGCGCTGCGCCACCAGGTCCTGACCCTTGGCGACCAACACCGGCGCGCTCATCCCTTCGTCGGGTTTGTAGGATAAGGCGCAGGCGAAGTGGGTCGGGTTGGTGACGACGACGTCCGCTTCCGGCACCGCCTGCATCATTCGGCTCATGGCCCGCTTGGTCCGAATGCTGCGCAGCCGCGCTTTGACTTGAGGATCGCCTTCGGAGTTCTTGAATTCTTCCTTGATCTCCTGCTTTGTCATGCGGAGCTGTTTCCGATGCTCATACCTCTGGTAGAAAATATCGAAGATCATAATGACGAAATGCACCGCCAACACACCGGCGAGGATGCGCAGGACCATGATCATGATTTCGTCCAGATGATCTTTGAATTCGAGCCGCGGCAGGATGCTCACGCGTTCGAATTCAGGCAGGAACATCAGCAGGCCGACCACCGCCACGATGCTCATCTTCAAGAGATTGCGAACGAACTCGACATACATTTTGGCGCCGATGAAGCGTTTGGCGCCGGAGATCGGATTGATCTTGCTTAGTTTCGGTTTAATCGGCTCGGTGGAGACGACCCAGCCGTTCTGAACCAGGAAACTACCGCCCGCTAGAAGGGCGAAGACCGCCAATGGCACGCCGACGATGCCGAGCGTGGTGATTAGGGTCGCCTCCAACGTCTCGGAGAGCTCCCCGGGACCGTACAAGACGCCATGCGGCGCTTGCAGGTAGCCGACCATGGCGTCGCGCAACCCGCCGGCGATCGACGGACCGGCCAGCGCAATCATGATCGCCGCACCGGCGAGGAGAACCCAAGTCGGCACCTCGCGGCTTGTCGGCAATTGGCCGCGCCGACGCGCATCGGCCAATCGTCGGCCGGTCGGCTCTTCTGTCTTGGAGTCCTGGTCGGCGTCGGCCAAGTCTCCGTCTCCTGTGATCCGCGTCCGGCCGGTCTCTTTGGATCAGCCCGCGGCGCTTTCCGCTTTGTTCATCCCAAGCATTGATCGCATCTGCGGCGCGTAGGCCTCGACCAAGCCGCCAGAACCTATTGAAACCAGAGACTATTGGAACATGAAGAAGCGCGCCAGATTCTCGGCGAATTCCTCCAAGAACACCATCATCAGCGTCGGAAGGGTCAGCAGGAAGATATACAGACCGATCAGAATTTGCAGCGGCATGGCGATGAAGAAGACCTGCAATTGCGGCATCATCCGGGCTATCAGCCCCAACATGACGAAGAATAAGAGGATCAGTACAATGAAGGGCGAGGCCAGTTTCATCGCCAGCGCGAAACTGTCCGCGACGCCTCGGGCGATAGTCTCGGCCAAATCGCCCATCATTGGAATCTCGGCAGGCGGAAAGACGCGATAGGTCTCGACCACCCCCATCAGCATCACATGATGCAGATCGGTGACCAGAATCAGCAACACGCCCATCAGCGACAAAAAGACCGACTGCAACGAGCCCTGGTCCGCTTGCGCCGGGTTGAACAGAAGCGCGTTGGCGAAGCCTGAAACAAGGGAAATGACCCCGCCCGCCGTCGACAGCGCCGCCACCATCACCCGCAACACCACGCCGAGAAAGACGCCGATCGTGATTTCCGCAAGGATGAACAGGACCAGAGCCGTCGCGCCGGCCTGCGGCGCGTTGGGTATCTGTTCGCCGACGACCGGCGTGATGATGAAAGCGAAGACCAACGCGAAGAGCAGGCGGATTCGCGCCGAGATATAGGCCTCGCCGAAAACCGGCATGATCATGAACGCGCCGCCGACGCGCGCGAAGACCACCATCAGCGCGAAGATCTCCAGCCCGACGAATTCGCTCAACATGCGGGGCCGTCCCTAAGGGCGCGCCAGACACGGCGGTCTGCGGCGCGATGCGGCGCTATCCAAGTCCGATCACCAGGTCGGTCACGTAGAACATCAACTCCTCCAACGCCTGCAGCATGAAGGGAGTCAGAACCAGGAGAGAGGCGAAGACCACCAGAATGCGCGGGACGAAGGTCAGCGTGGCTTCTTGGATTTGGGTCAGGGCCTGAAAAATCGCGATCACCAAGCCGACCACCAAACCGACGAGCATGATCGGGGCGGAGACGATCAGCATGGTCAGGATCGCCTGATAACCGACATCCAAGGCGATTTCTTCTGTCATGCCGTTGCGCCTCTCACCATGCGCGGCCGCCGAATCGGAGTCGCTGCTCAATGGCGCGACGCGTCGAATTTCCCACTCAACCCAACGATACGAGGTCCACGCGCGCCCGTCCGATTAATGTTCGACGACCCGGCCACGATTCGAGATGGGCGCGCCAGCCTGCGTATCGCTACGGCCCAAACGCCTAACGAGACGCTAAATCGGCATTCTCATGACCTGTTGATAGGCGCTGATCATCCGATCCCGCACCCGCACAACCGTGGTCAGGGTCTGTTCCGCATGGGTCATTGCGCTGACGACTTCGGTCAGTTCGGCGCGGCCGGCGATGGCGCGCGCCGCGACCTGTTCCGCCTCGCGGTTTGCATCAATGGTCGCTCGGGCGGCCCCGCGGACCATGTCCATGAAAGTCCCGGCGGCCGGTTCCGCGCCGGCCGCGTCGCCTGGTCCGCCGGCGCCCGGCATCGGCGTGGCATGCGCGCGATAGGCGGCGGAGGCGTCTGCTGGATTAATCGCCATGGCTGCGCAACTCTCTCATCTCTTCAGACTGTTTTCCGAGGCAATCCGCATTTATCTAAAATTCAATCTATCTCGTTTCTAACGCAGCGACCGCCAAGAGTCCAGGAACGGCGTCAAGCCTCTTCAGGCTCAGCGTAACAGCTCCAGCGTCTTATTCACCATCGATTTGGTGTTTTGGATCACGCTGACATTCGCCTGATAGCTGCGCTGCGCCTGCAGCATGTCCATCGTCTCGATCACGCCGGTCACGTTCGGGCGCTTATAGTAGCCTTCTTCGTTCGCGGCCGGATGGCTCGGATCATAGCGCAGCGTGAAGGCCGACTGGTCCTCAGTGATCTTACGGACGCGCACCAATTGCATGTCCGATTCGCGGTCGAGATAATTCTGAAAGGTTACGACCTTGCGCCGATAGGGGTCGCCGCCGGGCGTATTCGCCGTTGAATCGCGGTTGGCGATATTCTCCGAGATCACCCGGATGCGGGCGCCTTGAGCGCGCATGCCGGACGCGGCGATGGTCATGCTGCTGATCAATTCGTCGGCCATCTCAGTCGCTCCTTTATTCTACGCGGTCCGCGTCATGCGCCTTATCGTCCGCCGCCCGGCGTGCCGAGCGCTGTTCTATACATCTGACTGAATTTTCGGCGCAGGTTCAGCGCCAGAACATAATCGTTCTGAGTTTGGTTCATTTTGACGATTTGCTCTTCGAGGACGACCTGGTTCTTGTCAGGCGTCACCTCGTAGCTCGCCCGCCCGCGATTGACACGATAGGCGTCCGACGCGGTGCTGGCGGCGAAGCCGACGCCGGCGCTGGCCTGCTGCAGTTGAAGATTGCGTTCGGCCTGACGCAGGCTGTCGCGGAAACTGATCGGCACAAGGTCCCGCGCCTTGTAATCCGGCGTGTTCGCGTTTGCGACATTCTGCGCGATGACCCGCTGTCGCTGTGTCAGCCAGTGCGACTTGTCGGTGATCATCGTCATCAGAGCCGTGTCTCTGATCGACATTATTCTCTCCTCGCTGTCACGGGTCTCTCCAAACCCGACATACGCTAAGCAATGGCCATGCCAATCAAAGGAAAAACCATAGGCGCTCGCGCAAGCTCTGAAATAATGAACCGTTTCGTAAGTAATTCAAAGTAAAATAAAGCCATTTACTTTGGATACGAAGTAATCGCCATCTTCCCAACTACGTGGTTCGGCCCCGCACCTTGTCATTGGGTCGGATTTTGGCGACACTTTTCTCGGTTAGGCGGCGCAACGGATAAACGCATGCCTCTTGAAAAGCCTTACAAACGCGGCGGCCGTTGGGTGCGGAAACAGGCGGTCGCCCTCAGCTACCGGCCGGACGACGCGCACTCCGCGCCGGAGGTTGTCGCGTCCGGCGAGGGCCATCTTGCGGAACGCATCCTCGACGAAGCGTTCGCCGCAGACGTGCCGGTGCGCGAAGACGCCGATCTCGTGGAAATCCTCGCAGCGACGGAAGTGGGGCAGGAAATTCCGGTCGAGGCCTTCGTCGCCGTGGCGGAGATCCTGCGCTATGTTTATGAGCGAAACGGCGGCCCCCCGGAAGGCGTGCGGGAGGCGGCCGCCGGCGGCCCGTTCGAACCGCCGGAACCGCCTCTCTAGGCCGACGGGCGCCGCGGCGCTCTTGCGCTGGCGACTGGACAAGCGCGAGCGGTTCTGATCGGCTCTTAATGAAGCGATTGGGACTGACCCACGCTGCGACGACGACCAACCATGAGGGCGGCAAGCGGCCCGGAAAGCGCAAATCATGAGCAAGGCGGAATCAGAAGCGGAACTGAAGGCGCTGCTGGATGAGGTCACGCAAGCGCGGGAGAAGTTGATCTCGGGCGCCGACTTCGGTTTGGAGGGCGTCCATGCCCGCATTGACGACGCCTGCCGGAATGCAATGGCTCTGCCGAACGAGGATGTGGTCGAACTGCGCGACTTGATGACGGCGCTGCGCGACGCGCTCACCGACATTTCCATCATCATGCAGGAAGTCGAAGCGCGGCTCGCTGAGGATGACGCGGCGCATGGCGGGGCCGCCGACGCGCCCAGCCAGGCGGGCGAAGACAGCCGCTGAGCGCCGTCGGCGTGAGTTTGGCCTTCGACATCCGCGAGACGGCGCCGGTTGACGCGCCGGCGATCCAGGCCCTCCTGTCGGAAGCCTTCCCGGACGAGGCGCTCTGGCCAGTGGTCGAGCGATTGCTGACGACTGATGCGCCGGTTCTGTCCTTGTGCGCCATGCAGGACGCGGATCTGATCGGGCATGTGCTGTTCACGCATTGCCGAGTGGCGCCGACCGAGACGCCCGTCGCACTGCTCGCCCCCGTGGCCGTCCGCGCCGACCGCCGGCGCCAAGGCGTCGGCGGCGCCCTAATCTTGGACGGGCTGCGCCGGCTGGCCGCAAGCGGGGCCGGGCTGGCGCTGGTGTTGGGCGATCCCGCTTATTACAGCCGGTTCGGCTTCGAGACGGAAACGGCGGTGACCCCGCCCTATCCGCTGCCGGAAGCCTGGCGCGAGGCCTGGCGCTCCCGCCCCTTCTCCGAAACCGCGCCGCCGCCCCTCTCCGGCCCGCTGATCGTCCCCAACCCTTGGCGCGACCCGGCCTTGTGGACTGACAGTTGAGACGGCCGCCGTTGCGGGCGCATATCAGCGAATCGCCGTAAGCGTTAGAAGATCTTGAGCGCCGCGTTGGACGTCGCCGCAGGAAAGACTCTCAAACGCTTCGATGACCGATATTCTTGATCTCTCGAATTATATCCAGTTCTTGGCGGCGTTGATCGCGGTCATCCTGTTGATCGTTGCGTTGGGTGCGGTTGCGCGTCGTTTGTTTAACGCTCAGGTCGGCGCGCGCGCTGTCGACAACGGAAAGCGGCTGCAGGTCGTCGATGCGATCCCGATCGACGCGCGCCGGCGGCTGATTCTGGTGCGGCGCGATGACAGCGAACATCTGTTGCTGCTCGGGCCCGACGGCGACCGCGTGGTCGAGAGCGGCATTCCGGTCGATCCCGACGCGGCGGAACAGCGCCGCGCCCGCACGCAGGCCGCTAGCGCGCCCTCGCCGATCAATCTAGAGACGGTGCGGCGTCTGATCGGCGCGGCGTCGGGGCGCGGTCGGGAGGAAAAGCCAGCCTCGGACGAGGACGCTGAGACGCGCGACCGATCGACCAGGGCGTCATGAAGGCGGCGGCCTCCCATCATACCGGCGCCGGGACTAGCGCGGCGCGAAAGCGCGGCCCGGCCCTGCTTGGCTCGGCCGTCCTGCTTCTTGTCCTGGCTGGGATGGCGGGCGATGCGGCGGCCCAGTCGATCGCCATCGATATCGGGGAAAGCGGCAGCGTCACCGGCCGGTTGATTCAAGTCGTTGTGCTCTTGACCGTGATTTCGCTGGCGCCGGCAGCGTTGGTGATGATCACCTCCTTCACTCGGCTGGTGATCGTCTTCTCCCTGATCCGGACAGCCCTGGGCACGCAGCAGAGCCCGCCCAACACGGTGCTGATCAGCCTGGCGCTGTTCCTGACCTTCTTCATCATGCAGCCGGCCTTCGAGGAGGCGTACCAGAACGGGATCGAACCCCTGATCAACGAGACGATCAGCGAAGAAGAGGCGTTCGAGCGCAGCATCGCGCCCTTTCACGCTTTCATGCTGCGACATGTGCGCGAGAAAGACCTGCAATTGATGTTCGATCTGGGTCAGATTCCGCTTGTCGAAGAGCCGGAGGATACGCCGCTGCGCGCCTTGATCCCCGCCTTCTTGATCTCGGAATTGCGCCGCGCCTTCGAGATCGGGTTTCTGATTTTCGTGCCCTTCCTGGTCATCGATATGGTGATCGCCTCGGTCCTGATGTCGATGGGCATGATGATGCTGCCGCCGATCATGATCGCCTTGCCGTTCAAGCTGATCTTTTTCGTGCTGGTCGACGGCTGGTATTTGGTGGTCGGCAGTCTGGTGCAGAGTTTCCAACCAGTATAGCGCGGGGCCTGTTTCCAGGCGCGCGGCCTGCCGGTCCGTCTTCGCTCAACCTTCCAGATTGTTTACGCCGCTGGTGATCGGCCCGTCTCTTTCCTCGCTGAGCACCGGCGAAAGAAGCTGATCCCGGTAGTTCTCCAGGAAGGCGCCGAAACCATCGCTGCTCGCCAGTTGCTCGATGCTCGCCTGCAGCGAGGCCCCGCCCTCGTCCGGCGGCTGGACGATATAGTTGAAGACGTCGCGGAAGGGCGACAGATTCATCGCCGGTCCGTACAACTCCCGCAATTGCTCGAGCCCGTCCTCGTCGCGATCCAGTTTCAGCGCAACCGCCCAATTCACCACATGGCGCGCCCGATCTTCCTCTATCTCGTCATTCAGGTCCGGCGGATCGCCCGACAGCCGTTGCAGCACCCGCGCCGCCTCAGTCCAGTTTTCCAACTTACGATAGATGTCCTGGCGCAGAATGTCAGACGCCATGCTGGTGTCGCCGGCCAGCAGCTTCACCGCCTCGTCGTCGCGATCCATCTCGAACATGGCCTTGGCGCGCAATCGCCGCCGGTCATCTTCCAATCGGTTGTCGAGCTGTGGAAAGGCCGTCTTGTTCAGGGCGTCGACCGCGCCAATCGGATCGTTGTCCAGCAGCCGGATGAACGCCAGCTTGGCGCCGATCCGCGCCCGCTCCTCACCCTGCAGCCGGAATTCGGCCTGATGGTCGAGAAGCGCGGAGGCGCGGCCCAGCAGATCGACGTCGACAAGCCGGTCCGCCAGTTTCTCGATCAGCAGATCGCCGTCAGGACCGGACGGAGTCAATTCGCGGAACTCGTCATAAAGAGCCAGCGCCCGCAAAGGCGGCATTTCGTCGGCGCCGCCTTCGATATACAGATCCCGAAACAGGTCGGTCATCTCCCGCGCCAACTGCTCGGCCAACGGGTCTTCGCTGAAATAGCTGACCGCAAGACGAAAAGTCTGGAACCCTTCGAAATAGTCTTGCTTATCCATGTAGATTTCGCCGAGCCGGCGCAGCACGGCCAGTTCGAAACGATCGCCCCGCCAGCGAAAACGCAGCTTCTCAAGCCGCTCAACCACGTCATCGTCGGTCAGCGTTCCCTGGCGGCGCTCCATATTCACCAGCGCATATTCGGCGCGCGCCGCGTTCTTGCGATCGTCGCTGTCGATCAGCTCGTTCCACAGCTCGCGCGCCAGATCGAGATCGTTGCGGGTCAGCGCGATCCTGCCCTGATGATAGCGCAAGTCGCCGCGCTCGCCGCGCGTCAGCAGATCCGAGTCGCGCTCCAGCTCGTCCAACCAGCTCCGCGCAGTTTGCAAATCTCGTGTCGCCAGGGCCGCCTCGGCGCGCAGAAGCCCTAGCCGGCCTTTCAGCGGATACGGATAGTTTCTGAGGATCGAATCGCCGGCCTGGAACTGCGTCGCGGCTTGGGTCCAGTCTCCCAGTTCCGCCAATAGAGCGCCGCGCCATAGCGCCGCCTCGGCGAAGGCGTCCAGACGCGGGTCGTTCAAATCCTGGCGCGCCGCCTCGAAATCACGGTTTAGAACGTGGGTCGCGCCCCGAAGCGCCCGGTACGCCGATTCCTTGAACAGGTTCTCGTCGTCGTTTTCGATGACCCGCATCACGCCTGTGGCCTCGGGCCCGCGCCCGCGCGCAAGGTAGAAGCGAAGCAGATCGAGGCGCGCGTCGTTCTTGTTGTCCTCGGGAACCTCAGCCACCGTGGCCATCAAGCGCCGTTCTCGCCGGTCAAAGGTTCCCGGACCGCCCGCCACCCAGTCCTGGACGTTGAAAAGGCGCCGGGCGGAGAGAGTCTGGCCGGTCGAGACCGGCGCTTCCGGCGACACCGCGGAGATGTGCAACCCCTCGGTGCTGGAGATCGCGAACCCTTCGAAGCTGCGCTCGAAGACCACATTGTCGCCGAACGGCTCCACCGCCACCCCTTGCGCCGTGGACAGCAGTCGGAACTCCGGATAGGTGCGGACGTTGGCGACGCCGACCCCCGGGTCCCGATAAGTCGCGACCTGAATGCTGTCGCCGATTTCCGGATCGGGGATCGTGACCAATCCGCCGGGATTGGCCGAGGGGAAGAGCAGGCGCGGCCCCGTATCGGCGTCCGCCTCGGCCTGAATTTCCGCCTGAATGCGCGGTGCGTAGGGTTCGAGCCGGAAATCGACGACCCAGTTGAATCCCTCGAGAGTGACCACCGGATGCACATTCGGCTGCGCGCGCATCCGAACGACCGTCGCGCCGCTGATCGGCAACTGCTCGATCCGATCGATCAGAGGCGCGCCCTGCCGACGCAACGGCGCCAGGTCGATCGGCGCGCGCCTGTCGAACACGACCCAGATGAAGCCGCCGCGCTCATAGACCGCCGCGCCAACCTCTTCCGGCCAATCGAAAGAGAAGGAAACGGGGGCCGGACCTTCCGGCTGGACCGGGCGGCCGGAACTGTCCCGCAGGAAGCTCACCACGCCGGATTCCAGCGCCTCCTGGGTCGCCAGATCTTCTTCGGTTTGCGGGCCGATATCGGCTTCGGGCTGGCGCGCACGCGTACCGACAACGTCAACCGACTGCGCCGCGTCGAGGCCCGCTTCGACAGCGGGTTCGTCGGCGTTGGATCCGCCTTCGGGCGCCGCAGCACTGTCTTCGGCGGCCGCCGCCGCTTCTTCTTCCTGCTCAAGGATGCGCTCGGCCGCCGCCGCCGCTTCCGCCTCCAAGACCGCAACCGCGTCGGGCGCTAGCGGCGTCGGGCCGCCATTGGACGCGGGCGGGTCCGACGCTTCCGCTTCGGTCGATGCAGTAGGTGCAGCGTCGACGGTTTCCGGCTCTTCAACAGCGGGTTCGGGGCTTGGATCGGTCACGGCTATTCCCGACGCCTCGGGCGGGGAGACGGGCGCGTCCTCAGCCTCAGGCGGCGCCGGTGCGGGTCCGGACGCCAAATCGACAACCACGCGCGGGCCGGACAAAAAACTCCGCACGGATGTGCCTTCGGGGACCGTGATGCGCATGATCGTCGCGGGGCCGTCTCGTTCAACGGTCGGCGAGCCGAAAGGCGCGGGCAGGCTGGCGGCGATCTGCGCCGCTTCGAACCGCGCCGGGCGCTCAAACCGCACCGTGACCACGCCCGCGTCTTCATTGGCGCTGAATGTCGGCGCCTCGTCGAAATCGTAGACGAGCCTTGTATAGTCAGGGTGAAGACCAACGCGGACGACCACCGGCGGGGCCTCCGTCGGATCGCCGCTGTCCGCGTTTGCGCCCTCCGTCCCGGCCAAGCGCCGCAGGTCGATCGCGATCGAGTTTCCGCTGCGGAAGCTGGAGAGCGTCGCCGGCTGACTCAGGCCGAGCCGCACCACCCGGCCGCCTTCCTCCAGACGCGCCGAATCGACATAGGCGTCGAGCACCGAAGGCACGGCGGTCAGATCACTGCGCATCGGCGCGTCGAACCGAATGACCGCGTCATCCCCCTCGATCGCCGCCTCGTAGCCGACGATGCGGCCCCAATCGAAGACCACCCGACCATAGAAAGGATGCAGGCCCGCGCGGGTCTCGATCTGTTCCTGGGCCAGGGAGCGCGACGGCGCGGCCGCCGCCGCGACCGCCAGGACAGCAAGCGAGACCAAGGCGCGCACAGACGCCCTGCGCCACCCTAAGCTCCGCTGGGCTGAAGCCGTCACCTCTATTGCCCTCCCGCTTCCGCACGGAACACGATATCAATTCGGCGCGCCAACGCGTAGCGCTCTTCTTCGGGCAAACGCCGATCGATATGCCGATAGCGTGAGTCGCCCATGCCGAACGCGCTAAAATCGCCTTGATAGCCAGCTTGGCGCACGGTTTCGGCCACCTTCAAGGCCTGGCCCAGCGACAGCTCCCAGTTCGTCTTGAATATCTCGGAGCGCGCCGGCGTAGGATCCGTATGACCAACGATATCGACATGGTTGCCGATCTGCGCCATCACGCCGCTAAGCCGGGAAATCGCTTCAAACGCCCCCGGCGCCAATGTGTCGCCGCCCGCTTCGAACAAGAGGTCGCTGGGCAGGGACACCGACACCTGCTCTTGAAGCGCGGTCAGGCGCGCCTGTCTCAGGATCGGATCGCGGTCCAGCTTCTCGACCAGAATTCGGTTCAGATAGTCGGTGGAGAGGCCGCCCAAGACCACGATCGTCGAGATATTCTGGTCGCTCGCCGGCGGCGGCTCCTCGATCCGGCTCGGTTCGATGCTGGTGTTGATCAGCGAGATAATCTCGTCCCAGCGCTCGGATTTCAGATGCGACATCGAGAACAGCATGACGAAAAAGGTCAGCATCAGCGCCGTGACGTCGCCCATACTGATCAACCAGGGCGGGGCCGGCTCGACGCCGTCATCGTCTTTGCGCAGAGGTCTTGTGTCGATCATGGCTCGGCGCCCTCTACGCCTGACCCATCGCCCGCGCCGCCCGGCGCTTCGGCCTGGGCGTCATCCTCAGTCAGAAACGGCGTCGCAGCACGCGGTATCTCAATATTTGACGGCTCGCCGGCCGGCGGCAGGGCCGAAATCTCACCGCGTTCGACCGCTTCTTCGGCCAATTGCGAGAAAGTGACATGGGCCCGGTCCCGATCGACGATGTCGAAGCGCAAACGCAAAAGGCCCGACTGGCCCTCGGCCACGCCGACGGAAACGCCATCCGGCGGCGCGCCCCCATCGACCAGAGCGGCCGCGAAAGCGGCGGCTCGGCCAAAAGGCAAATAGCGCGGATCGAGCGCGTCAGCGGCAGTTCCCCCCGGATCGTTCTCGGCGCCCTCGATGAACACCGTCTGACCGGTGATCGGGTCCAGTTGTTCGACAAGCCCGTCTGCACGTTGCGCCGTTCCGCCGGTCTCGACATCCGGCGCGCCCGCCGGCTCATCAGGCTCCGATTGCGCGCTCTCCTGTTCCGCTGTCCCCTGTTCGGCGGTGTTCGGCCCCGCCGCATCCGAACCATCGGCAGGACCGGCCGCCGACAAGCCGGGGATCGACGCGGTTCCAGCCTCGATACCCGCTTCGATCCGCGCCAGAACCTCGCCCCGCAATTCCGTGTCGGACAACGCCTCCTGGATCGACAGAACCGGCTCGTCCGGCCGGTCGTCCGGATCTGTCCGGGAGCTGATGACCGACATTTCCTCGACAGGAACGGTCATACGCAATTGCACCGTCAGACCCGGCAGACGAGACGCCAGCGCGAAAGCTGTCGCCCGCAGAAGGTCGCGTCGATCCGCGCGCACGGCTGCTTGACCGCCCACGAAGACCTGCGTGACCGGCATCGATAACTGCAGAACGCGGCCAGGGGACAGCACCTCGATCTGCGCGATCGGCACGGCGGTCGCCCACAGGCGCTCAAGATCGTCGGTGACGTCTTCCGGCCGCGGCGCGGGTCCGAGAGTAGAGATCAGGATCTCCGCCTGCCGGTCTGGCACCACCTTGCTCTGGAAGGTCGCCGCGACGGAACTCAGAACAGCGCGGGATTTAGTCTCTTCCAAGGTCGAGATGGCGTTGAGCAGGATAAAAAAGGCGAGCAACAGCAGGAAAAGGCTGAGAAAGAGAAACGGCCCCGTGTCGGAGACCCGCATCGGTCGGGCCGGCTTGTCGGCGCTCGCGCCGGGGCCCTGAGCGAGTCCGGGCCCGAAGACATGAGCCGGCCCGGCCGCCGGCCCCGCCCAGTCTTCGGCCAAGACCCGCTCTGTCGCGGACGCGCCGGGCGCCGCCGCTAGGTTCCCGCTGTTGGAACTTGCATCCTTCATCAGAACCGCGTCACCGATCGAGTCCGTCCTGACTTCAATCCCGTCTGTCGTCCCCATACGCGCGCGATTGGTTCACGCTACTGGATTGAATCTTAAACGCTTTTCAAGAAGCGCGCCAGTCTTGGCCGGCTATGGCGCTCAGGACCAATCGAGCCTTTGGTCCGGTTTCACAGGACGTCGATCAGTGTAGCCGTTCGGAACAGCCTCGCCGGCCGCCTGAAGGCGTGTCAGCAGAGCGCGCTGTCCATGGCGCATTCGCCCCGTTCTAAAGACATGGTGCAATTTCAGGGCGGCGACCTTAGTCGCCCGTTTCGAGCGGGCGGGCTGTGTCCTTAAAACGGACCAAGGACGCTGGTCAGCTTCTGTTTCAAGGTCGCAGCGTTGAACGGCTTGACGATATAGTTGCTGACGCCCGCCTGTTTCGCGGCGATCACGTTTTCGGTCTTGCTCTCGGCGGTGATCATGATGAAGGGCAGGTTCTGTGTGGCTCTGTCCGCCCGCACTTCGCGCAGCAGTTGGATGCCGGTCATCGGCTCCATGTTCCAGTCCGAAATCACCAGACCATAGTCTTTGGCGCGGATCTTGGTCAGCGCTTCGCTGCCGTCCATCGCTTCGTCGACATTGTTGAAACCAAGCTGTTTCAGCAGGTTCCGAATGATTCTCAGCATCGTCTTATAATCGTCGACGATCAGGACCTGCATGTTCAAATCAACAGCCATGCGTACACTCCGTCACTTCACCGTTGGATCCGTTTTGAGCCGCCCGCCGTGCATAAACGACCCTTCGCGCGGCGCGAAATTCCCTATTGAGACGGGGGTTTACCCTAATCCGCATTCACAAACAATTGGTTAACGCCGCAAAATCGGCGCTCTTTCAAGGGCGCACGCCGCCGCGGCTCCGGTCGTTTTCGCCCACCCCTGCGCGCTGTCGCCCAGTCGAGCGAACCCTCATCCAATTGGCCTAGTTCGGAATGACGGGAAGATCTTCCCGCTCAGCTAGTTCGAGCGTCAGTTGCTGCGCCTTGCGCGGGTCCATGGCGGCCAGGATCGGCGCCAGTCGGCGTGGGCTCATGCCGCGCACCACGCCGATCAGCGTGTCGAGATCGAGATCGTTGAAGATCGCCGCTGCGTTCTTGGCTTTCATCGCCGAATAGATCTGCCGCAATCGCTGCTGCTCTTGGTCTTTCTCGTCGTCATAGTCGCTGACCAGCGCACGGATTTCGTCGCGGATTTGCTCCAATTGTTCCTGCTTGACCACAAGTTGCTGTTCCGCCGCTCGCAACAAGTCCTCGCGCACAGAAATCTCGCGTTCCTTCGCTTCAATGTCCCGACGCCGATCTGCGAGATCATGCAGGAGCCGCAATTCTCCCGGAGTCAGGGAAGCGACATCAGAGAACTCGTCCTCTTGATCGGTCGTCAGCACGTCATCGAAACCAGCAGGCGTATCGTCGGCGAAGGCGTCAAACGCGTCCTGTGCGCCGAAATCCTGATCTTGCGCCCCCGCTTGCGCCAATTGCAGCCGCTCGGAGTCGAGCCCCTGTTGCGCGGTCGGGGACGCGCCGTCTTGGGCTCCGGCCACGGTTTGCCAAATGCTGCCGACCTTTACGGTCAACATCAGAGTCGCGACGAAGATCGTCACCGGCAAAAGGCGCAGTCCTGACCTCATCCTTTACCCTTCATTGGGCTTTACCCTTCATCGGGTCCTGGCGCGCGGCGCATCGCCCGAAGCGCGCGGCATACCGGCCGAGCATAGTAGATCGACCGTGCATGAGCATAATCAAATAGTCCTAGCGCATTCCCTGAAGCGCGCGCAAGAGCGCGGATTTCGTCTTCCGCCCCGATTCGCCGTCGCCCTGGCCCTGGCCTTCCGCCCCCTCTCCAGCGGTGGACGCCGTCGGCTTCGCCAGTCTGGGCGCCGCATCGCCTTCCATGTCCGCGCTCGACAAGGCCCGCCGCAGCAGGGCGCGATCCTCGGAGTCCGGCGTCTTGGCGCCGAGGCCGGCGCCGCCCGGCGCCGGCTTGGCGGCCGCCCCATCGCCGCCAGCGGCCAATTGGCGGGCTTCGCCGATCGCAGCCGCGATGTCGCTTTCGACCGGCTGCGGGTTTCGGGCGGCGCCGGCGGGCGGCGCCGCCTGTCCTGAAGCGGACTGCGTCTCGCGACGGCGGGTCACGCCGGTCTCAAGGGCCCCGGCAACCCGTTCCCCGCGCTCGATCAGATAGGAAAGATCGTCCCGCAGCGTCTCGGCGTCGCCCAGCAAACCTTTCAGCGCGGCGCTGTTGGACCCGGACGCCTCCTTGATGCGCCGGATCGCGTCTTCGGCCTGCGCGGTCGAAGCGCCGAAGCCAGCCAAGAGCGTTTCAAGCTCCGCCTTGCTTTCCTTGATCGTCCGCAGCGCTGCGTTCAGCCGGACAGCGTAGATGATCACCGCAACCAGAAGCACGGCGACGACGAGATCGAGGATCAAAGACAGGTTCGAGAAATCGATCACGGTTCGCCCTCAACCTTATTTTCGATCCGAACCGCGATATTGCCGCTTTTCTGTCCCATCCGACCGGTGAACATCGGGACGCTGCCGCAGCGCAAGAGCACCGGCGAGGATGAGGTCGCCGACAGTGGCAGAAAGGTGCCGGCCTCCCACTCCAGGACTGTGCCGAGATTGCTGGCCATCTCATCCAACACAACATCGATGGAGACATCGGTGAACCAGAGCTCGGTCGCCAGGTGGTTCTCCCAAATCGAGTCCCGGCCGAATTTCTCGCCCATGAACATTTGCAGCAGGAGTTCGCGGACCGGTTCAAGCGTCGCGTAAGGCAGTAATAATTCCAGGCGACCGCCGCGATCCTCCATATCGATCCTCAAGCGCGCCAAAATCGCCGCGTTGGCCGGCCGGGCGATGGTGGCGAAGCGGGGATTGGTCTCAAGCCGGTCGAAACGCATCGTCACGGACGACAACGGATCGAAAGCGGCGGAGAGATCGGCGAGCACGACATTGATCATGCGTTCAACGAGATTGCGTTCGATCGTGGTGTAGGGCCGGCCCTCGATCCGCATCGCCGCTGTGCCGCGACGGCCGCCGAGCAGGACATCGACGATCGAATAGATCAGCGAACTGTCGACCGTGATCAGCCCGTAATTGTCCCATTCCTCGGCCTTGAACACGGTCAGCATCGCCGGCAGCGGGATTGAGTTCAAATAGTCGCCGAAGCGGATGGAGGTGATGTTGTCGAGGCTGACCTCGACATTGTCCGAGGTGAAATTCCGCAGGCTGGTCGACATCATCCGGACCAAACGGTCATAGACGATCTCGAGCATCGGCAGGCGCTCGTAGGAGACCATGCCGCTATCGATAATCGCCTCGATGCCCGACTGGCTGCCGTCGCCGTCGCCTTCTTGGAAACCAAGCAGGCTGTCGATTTCATCCTGGTTCAGGACCCGGGCGGAGGCCGCGCCCATGTCGCCGTCATCCTCGGCCATCGCCGCCCATTCATCGGCCAAGGCGTCGCCGTCATCGCCCTGGCCCGCATCGGCGCCCGCGTCCGCCATCGCCTCCATTTGTTTGGTGATTTCGTCTTCGTCGCTCATGAACCGCTCTTTATTGACCTGCCGTCCCGTAACAGCGCCGCGCCTTGCAAGTTCCAGCCCATCCGCATCGCAGCGGAGGCGCGCGCGCGTCTATTGTATGATGAACTCGCTGATCAGAACGTCGCGCACCTTCATCGGATGCGCCGCTTCGTTCACCCGCGCCAGCATTTCTTCTTTGACCCGGTAGATCCCCTGGCTGCCCTCCAACTCCTCGACGCGCAACTCGCGCAGGAAGACTTGGAAATTGTCGCGGATCTTGGGCATGAACCCTTCGATCGTCGCCAGATCCTCCGCCGACTCGAGCTCGAGATTGATTTGCAGCTTGAGCACCTGCTGCTTGCGCCCCGACGAGCGCAACGAGACCAGCATTTCCGGAACTTCAAGATAGGCCCCGGGGGTCGCGACAAGGGGCTCGGCCTCTTCCTCCTCCGCCTCGCCGTCGGCCTCCATCGCCTGATCGCCGCCGATCAGAGGGTCCAAAAGACCGCTCATATAGACGCCGACTCCGGCCCCAGCCAAAATGAGTAAAGGCAGCACGATGAACAGGACCAGCTTTTTGCCGCCGACCTTCTTCTTGCCGTCCTCGACGCCGTCCACCGCTTCCGCTTCAGCCATTCCGATCCTGCGTTCGCCGAACTAAACCGCCGGTCGCCGCACCGCGACGATTCCCCTTTGTCTTATATGATATAGCCCGGATTCGCTCAATTGCCGCTGCGGGCGTCTTCTTTTCTACGGAGACCCGGCGCGGTCTGAGACCGGCGTGACAGCGTCAGGGCCCGCTGACCTCTTCGGGTCTGCGCGGAAACAACTGCCCCGCCGCCCTGCAATTTTCACCGCCAAAGATTGGGGCCATGCCGCGCAAGGCGAAAAAACCCCAGTTCTCCGGGCCTTTCCGGCTGGCACACGCTTTGCTGATACCAGGGCGGAGAGAGTAGCCGGCGCCGGGGACCCGTCCCATCGCGCCACGGAGAGAAGAGATGACGAACTCGGTGTTTATCGCGCTGTCGAAGCGCCGCGGTCTTGAACAGCAATTGAATATCGTGGCCAACAATCTGGCTAACCTGAACACGCCGTCCTTCAAAGCGGAGAAATTGATCTTTCGCGAGTTCCTGATCGACCCGCAGGACCGGGCGCCGGCTCTGTCTTATACGCAGGATGTCGGCACCGCCCGCAATCTGGCCGACGGCCCGATCAAGACCACCGGAAATCCGTTCGATGTCGCGATCACAGGGCCGGGCTATTTTGTGGTCGAGACGCCGCAAGGCGAACGCTACACGCGCCACGGCCGGTTCCAGCTCGATGCGAACGGGGTGCTCGTGAATAACGAGGGCCATGCGGTTCAGAGCGATGGCGGCCCGCTGACCATTTCGGAGGATCAGACCGACATCACCATCGCGACCGACGGGACTGTCTCGACGGAAGACGGCGTCATCGGGGCCCTGCGCCTTGTCGAGTTCGAAAACCCGCAAGAAATGCGTCGCGCCGCAAACGGCCTGTATAGCTCGCTTCAGCCGCCGACCGATGTCGCCGAGCCGCAGATGGTGCAAGGCGGGCTGGAGCAGTCGAATGTGGTCGCCGTCGAGGAATTGACCGAAATGATCCGGATTTCTCGCGCGCACGCCTCCTCCAAACGGTTCATGGACCAGGAGGATCGGCGGGTGCGGGAGATGATCGACAAGATCGGCCGACCGATCTGACGCCGAGCGGCGCGTGTTTGAAAAAAGCAAAGAGGCGAGAGCCCTCCGGCGGGCGATCGAAAAAGGAGTAGTTCATGCGAGCACTATCTGTTGGCGCGACGGGCATGCTGGCTCAACAACTGAATGTTGAAGTCATTGCGCACAATATCGCGAACCTAAACACCACCGCCTATACGCGACGGCGGGCTGAGTTCCAGGATCTGCTCTATCAGAACCAGCGCAGGGTCGGCTCGGATTCGTCAGATTCCGGAACGATTGTGCCGACGGGCGTGCAGATCGGGCTGGGCGTCAAGACCGCGGCCGTATACCGCATCACCGAACAGGGCAACCTGACCCTCACGGAAAACGAGCTGGATGTCGCGATCAATGGCGAGGGTTATTTCGAGATCACACTGCCGAACGGCGACAGCGCCTACACCCGCGCCGGCGCCTTTCAGCTCAGCGATGACGGCACCATCGTCACCGTCGACGGGTTCGAGGTGTCGCCGGCGCTGACGGTGCCGCAGGACGCCATCGACATCACGATCGATGCGACCGGCCAGGTCCTGGTCAGCCAGGACGGACAGACCGATCCGACCAATATCGGGCAGTTGCAATTGACGACCTTTCAGAATGAAGGCGGGTTGATCGCACTTGGCGACAACCTTTTCCAAGAGACGACGGCGTCCGGCGGCCCGAACACCGGAAACCCCGGCGATGACGGTTTCGGCCGCCTGCAGCAGGGCTTCCTGGAAACCTCCAACGTCAATGTCGTTGAGGAGATCACGAACCTGATCTCCGCCCAGCGCGCCTATGAGATGAACTCGAAAGTGATCGAGACCTCCGACCAGATGCTGCAGACCGCGTCCAACATCCGCTAGCGCGCAGGCTAGGACCCGGCTAGCGGCGCCAGGGTAAGAGAGACCGCGACAGAGCGGAGAGGAACGATGAAGAGAGCAACTGTACAGACTCCAACCAACGGCTCGAGCCCTCCCGACAAGCCCTCACAGCGCGGCCGCAAACTCTTCAGGACGACCGCTCTGGCCTTGGCGGCGGCCGGCTGGCTGAGCGCGAACTGCACGGCGAACGCCGCCTCTCTGGACCGTCGGAACACAAGCGCCCAGTCGGAGACGACGGCGCCGGTTTCGCTCAATCAAAAGGTAGAGATCGACGGCGAGCGTATTCGCCTTGGCGATGTCTTCACCGGCGCGGGACGGAACGCCGACCGTGTTATCGCCAACGCACCCAAGCCAGGCCGCCATATGACCCTAGAGGCGCGCTGGCTCGGCCGCGTCGCGCAGGCTTTCAATCTCGACTGGCGGCCGCAAAGCCGCTTCGACACAGTGGAGGTCACGCGCCGCAGCACCGTCGTCAGTCGGGAGTCGGTGGAGCGGCAAATCCAGACAGCCGCAGCGGTGCATCTTTTTGGCGCAGCCGGCGCCCAAGCGGGGCAGGGCGACACGATCGAGACCGTTATGGACACACGGCTGGAGGCGCTGCATCTGCCGCCCGGGTCAGACCCAAGAGTCACTGTGTCACGGTTGGAAATCGATCCCAGGACCGACCGCTTCAGCGCCATGATCACAGCGCCGACGGCAGGCGGCAGGGACACGCGACTCTCAATCACCGGTCAGATCTACCATTTGGTGCTGGCCCCGGTCCCGGCCGAACGTGTGATGCGCGGGGAGATCATCGAAGAGCGCGATCTGGTCATGCGGCCGATGCGCCGCCGATTGGTCGCCTCCAACGCCATCCTCGACATCTCCGAACTCGTCGGGATGAGCGCGAAATCGACGCTGATCCAAGGCCGCCTGATCACCAGCAACGCGATCGAGCCGCCAATCCTGGTCGAGAAAGGCGGGCTGGTCACGGTTACGCTTCGGATGCGCAACATGCATCTGACCGCACGCGCCAAGGCGATGGAGGATGGCGCGATGAACGAAGTGATCCGCGTGATGAACACCGAGAGCAATCGGTCATTCGAAGTGGTCGTGACCGGACCGTCGGCCGCGGCGATCGCCACGCCAACGCTCGGCGCCGTGCAAGACAGCGCGCTCTTGGCGAGACGCTGACGGCGCGCCGCATTTGGCCCGCCTGGAAGAAGGAACAGAGGCATGAGAGATATGCATCGCCCAATACAAAGACCCCCGCAACAAACCGGCCGTCGGTCGGCGGCGCGTTTCGGGGCGCTGCTGCTGGCGTCTGTCGTTCTGGTCGGATGCAATGGGCTGTCGCGGATGACGCAAGTGGGCCGGACGCCGGAACTCTCGGCGGTTCAGAATCCGACCCACGACCCGAACTACAAACCGGTCAGCCTGCCGATGCCGGCGCCGCAGGTTGCGCGCCGTACGCCCAATTCGCTCTGGCGACCGGGCTCGCGCGCCTTCTTCAAGGACCTCAGGGCCTCGCAGGTCGGCGATATCGTCACGGTCGTCATCAGCATCGACGACGAGGCCGAACTGGAGAATACGACGACCCGGAATCGCACCAACAGCGAAGATGTCGGCATCGACAATCTGCTCGGCTATGAAGACGCGCTGGATGCAATTCTGCCTGAGGCCGTAGACCCGCCGAATCTTCTGGGAACGAACAGTTCCACCTCGAACTTCGGATCTGGCGTGATCGACCGCGAAGAAGAGATTGAACTTCAGATTGCAGCGGTCGTCAGTCAGGTTCTGCCGAACGGCAATCTTGTCATCCATGGCCGGCAAGAAACGCGCGTCAACTTCGAGGTGCGCGAATTGCAGATCGCCGGCGTGATCCGGCCGCAGGACGTCACCAACGGCAATACGATCAACTACAATCAGATCGCTGAGGCTCGTTTGGCTTATGGCGGCCGCGGCCACATCACCGACTTCCAACAACCGCGTTACGGATCGCAGGTCATCGATATTATCATGCCATTCTAATCGCGGCGGAAACCGGCACGATGCGTGCATAGGATTTTTCAGGAACGCGCAAGGAAAAGACGCGACATGGTTTAGAACGATCACCCAATTCCGCGCATGGAGAGACGGTTCGAGCAGAAGGGCGGAACGCCTTCTCGGACCGCGAGAGAAACCGGGGTTGGATCAATTGCAGGTGCGCCTGCTTTCAGATGGGTTTACGTCCGCACTCTCCTCTCCTCTCTCGTCTCTCCTCTCGCTGGCGTAGATCCATAATGCGGCGCCCCCCGGTCATTGATCGGGGGGCGTTCGTTTGTAGAACAGGACGCGCATGCGGCGGGCCGCTATGCACAAAGAAACGGCCGAGCGAGCGCCCGGCCGGTTTCGTGGTACGTGCGCTGGCTATCTCGCGCGACTACAGGTCGTCGCGACGCGTCCGCTCCGCCTTCTCATGGCGCTCTTGCGCTTCTAGGGACAGGGTGGCGATCGGCCTGGCTTCAAGCCGACGGATCGAGATCGGGTCGCCCGTATCCTCACAATAGCCGTATTCGCCCTCGGCGATTCTTTGCAATGCGTCGTCGATTTTTGAGATCAGCTTCCGTTCGCGGTCGCGGGTGCGGAGCTCAATCGACCGGTCGGTCTCCATGCTGGCGCGGTCGGTTAGGTCGGGCTGCGCCAGGTTTTCCTGCTGCATGCTCTCCAAGGTTTCCGAACTTTCGGCGACCAGCTCCTCGCGCCACCGCAGCAATTTTTGCCTGAAATACTCCAACTGGAGCGGGTTCATGAACTCTTCATCGTCTCTTGGCTGATAATCAGGAGGAAGAAGAGTCGCTGAAAAAGACGGTTTTGATTCTTCAGAATTTTGCGCGGTTTGGCCAGTCGTCATACCGAACTCCTAAACGCCTTCCCAGATCGTCGAGAACTTATCCCGCTCCCGCCGGCGCGGTGTATATGACGTCCTTATGCGAAACACAACGACGATTTTATTTGCGGTAATGTGTCGCGGAGCGCCGCGATCAATCAAAAAACCGAGCTATGCACTGCGGTATTTGGCCAGTTCGACACGCGCCCGTAATTCGATATCGGCCAGGATCGAGGCCAATTTCGGGTCGTCCACGGCCTGTCCACGCTCGGCTGAGACTGCGGCCAGTCGCTCCAATTTCTCTATGGGTATGGCGCCAAGCAAGAGGCCCGTGCGGATCTCTTCCAACCCGTCCAGTATTTCTTGGCCCCGCGCGATCGCCCGCCGATTCTTCCGACCCGATGTCGCGTCGCCCGCCGCATCGACTTCCTGAAGCGCCAGAAGCGCATCAACGGCGCTCGCGGGTCCCGCCGCCCCGGCCTGAGCCGACGCCTCCCCGGCCTCCGCCGAACCGGTCTCGGACAGAGCATCGGAAAAGGAGGCCCCGCCGGATTTCTTCGCCGCGCCCGCCTTTTTCGCACCGGAAACGGATTGCGACGATCGAGGTCCTTCCACCTTCATGAAGCGCGCCTTTCCAACTCGCTGAGCCACGCTGAGTCTACCCGGATTCAGCTTGAGAACAACATACGCGCCCTATTCAGGCAGGATTTGCCGCATGACTCGGCGGAAAGGCCCGTTCGGCGCCCGGACTGTCGGGCCCGACCTTCAAACGCCCGGAAACACAGCGGTTCAGAAACATATTTCCTCAAATTCTCAATAAGTTAGCGATTCCGCGCCAATGGCACGGTTATCGCAACCTGAAGCGCGGAGAACCGAGATCAGAGGGAATATAGGCAAGAATGTTCCGCCATCCAAAACCGCCCGCCTGCCTCAAGACCGCCAGCGCGACGCTCGCTGTCCTCGCGATGGCCGTCTTCGCGCTCGTCGCCGGCCCGACCGGCGAGGCTGCAGCGCAATCGCGCATCAAGGACATCGTCTCGTTCGAAGGCGTGCGCGACAACCAGTTGGTCGGATATGGGCTGGTCGTCGGCCTGAACGCTACCGGCGACAGTCTGGACGGCGCCGTCTTCACCCGTGAAAGCCTGGTCGGCATGCTGCAGCGCCTGGGCGTCAACGCCGATGATGACGGATTGGACACAGAGAATGTGGCCGCCGTGATGGTCACCGCGACCTTGCCGGCCTTCGCCCGGGTCGGCTCGGCGATCGATGTCAACGCGTCGGCATTGGGCGACGCCAGCAGCTTGTTGGGCGGTACGCTCCTGGTCACCCCGCTGGTCGGCGCCGACGGCGAGGTCTACGCCGTCGCGCAGGGCACCCTGGCGGTCGGCGGTTTCGCAGCCGAAGGCGCGGCGGAGACCATCGTCCGAGGCGTGCCGACCAGCGCGCGGGTCGCGAACGGCGCCATCGTCGAGCGTGAGATTCCCTTCGAACTGGCGAGCCTGCGCAACATGCGCCTTTCTCTGCGCAACCCCGATTTCACGACGGCGAGACGGGTCAGCCGCGCGATCAACGCCTTTGTCGGAATCGAGACGACCCGTGTGCTGGACCCGGGCACCGTTCAAATGGCGATACCGGACGAATTCGCCGGACAGGTGGTGGAGCTGATCACCGATATCGAACAGCTACGGGTCGAGCCCGATCAGATCGCCCGCGTCGTCATCGACGAGCGATCCGGCATCATCGTCATGGGCGAGAATGTACGGATCAACCGCGTCGCCATCGCCCAAGGCAACCTGACCATCCGCGTCACCGAAGCGCAGCAAGTCTCGCAGCCGCTGCCCTTCTCAAACACCGGCGACACGACAGTGGTCGACCGGACCGATATCGAGATCGACGAAGATGAGGATAGGCGCCTCGGCGTGCTGGAGACCGGCGTCACCCTGCAGGAGCTGGTCAACGGTCTGAACGCCCTGGGCGTCGGCCCGCGCGATATGATTACGATCCTCCAGGCGATTAAGTTCTCCGGCGCCATGCAGGCTGAGATCAAGGTGCTGTGATGATCGAAGATCCCTTCATCGGCCAAGCCATCACCCTCGCCAGCCAAGGCGCGCAGAAGCCGTCCATTGGCGACCGGACGCGCTCGGTCAACGACCCGGACGCGGCGGCGAAGGATTTCGAGGCCTTCTTCATCTCCCAGATGATGGACCAGATGTTCGCCGGGCTGGCGACCGACGGACTGTTCGGCGGCGGCCAGGCGGAGAAGGTCTTTCGCGGCATGCTGAACCAGGAATATGGCAAGGCCATCGCGGAACAAGGCGGTTTCGGTCTCGGGGCCATGGTGTCCCGTGAACTGATCGGCCTGCAAGAACAAGCGAATCAAGCGCAATGAAGGATGACCGCGATCCAATAGAGCCCGATATCCAGGAGTCGCAAACCAAGGCGGCGGGTGAGCCGATCAATTCGGCCAGCGTCTCCGCCAACCCCTATGCGATTCCAATTGCTGCGGACATGGCGGTTTCCATGCCCCCGGAGGCGACGCCCCTCCAGGCGGCGGCGACGGCGAAAGCGGCGGCGCTCGGCGACATTGTCGACCGGATCATCGCTGTGCTGGAAACCGAAAACGCCATGCTCTCCAAACCCAATTCGCAAGCGCTCGGCCCGATCGTCGCCCGGAAGCAGGCGCACTTCATCGAGTATGAGGAATGGCTCAAGTCGAACGGAGATCTGCGCTCGGTCATGGCCGAATTACCGCCGGACGAACGCGCCGTCTTGCTCGATCGCGCCAAACGCTTCGACGCCTTGCTGCGTGAGAACGAAGTCAAACTTGATGCGATGGTGAAGTCCGGCGAGCATATCATGGGCGTCATTTCAGAAGTCGCGCGCCGTGCGGCCCAGCCGGTCCGGGGCTATGGCGCGGCGGGCTCGATCAACGCCGCAAGCCGAACCGTCGCGCCGGTCGCCGTCAACGGCACATATTGACCGGCCCCCGCCGCTCTTCCTGTAACCCTCTGTAAAACGGAGATTTTATTCTGAGCAAGAACTGGCCCGCCGCTTGCAGTGACTTGGGCGCCTCGTCGTCTTCCGCACTCTGACAGAGGGTCGGGCGGCGCGGTTTTGAGCGCAGCAAACGGACGCCGCCATGTCACTTCTCTCCGCCTTAGACGCAGCCGTATCGGGTCTGAACGCCGTCAATACGGCGGTCAACACAACTTCTCAGAACGTCGCCAACGCGAATAACGAAGACTATAACGCCCAAGAGGCGATCTTCACCGACGTTCAGAATGGCGGGGTTCAAATTTCGGCCATCCGCCGGCTGACCAATACCGCCCTGCGCGACGAGTTGCTGAACGAGATTACCGCTGCGGCGTCCAGCGTCAAACGCGACGAGACCTATCGCCTAATCGAACAGCTGACCGGCACCATCGCCGGAGAGACGCCTCTGGTCGACACGATCGAAGAGTTCGAAACGGCCTGGAAAGCGTATGAGGCGGCGCCGGAAAGCAACGCCGCGCGCACCGACGTCGTATTGCAAGGCCAGGCCATCGTGGCGGAGATCGAACGGATCTCTTCGGGCCTCGACATTATCGAGCGGCAGACGCGTGAAGAATTGGTCGCGGCAATTGGAGACATCAACAATGCGATGGCCGAGATCGAGCGACTGAACGCAACGATCGTGCGCGAAGCCGCCGCTGGCCGTCCGATCGCGGATCTGGAAAACCTACGCGACGCCGAGATCATCGATCTGGCTCAGTATTTCGACCTGACCGTGTTGAACCGGTCCGACGGACAGGTGGCGGTCTATACAACCTCCGGACTTGATCTGGTGGACAGCGTCGCCAGCGTCTTCACCTTCAATGACGGTACGTTTGAACTGACCAAGACCGGTTCGGGATCGACGGACCTGCTGCCGTCCCTGCCGGACGGGTTGTTACGGGCCCTGACCAACACATTGGCGACCGACGCCACGTCGATCCAGAGCACGTCCAACGGCGTCGCGGTGTTCCAGAAGCTGCGCAATCAACTGGATGAATTGGCCTTCTCTTTCGTGGATGTCTCCGTCGCCTCCGCCACCGGTACGCAGATCGTCAATAGCGGCACCGATATCACGACCTTCACAGGCGTCGACGCAGGCGACGTCATCACCGTCAATGTCGGCGGCTCTAACCAATCGGCGACCGTCACCGCCGGCATGACGGCGGCCGCGCTGGTCGCCGCGCTCGACGCGCTGACCAATGTCGACGCGCGGATCGACGCTACGGGGCAGATCCAAATCCTATCGAACGCGGGCGATCTGACGATCACCGATCCGGGCGGTGCGGCGGCGGGGCTCGGTCTGGTGACCGCATCGCCGCAGACTTTCAGCCAGGCGACGGCGGTCACCTTCGCCCGCGCTTACCAGGCCGAGGTGGGGACCGGCGGCGCGGCCTTGGCGAGCACGACCGTACTGACCGATCCGCCGTTGAGCATACCCAACGCCTCAACCTTCACCGTGTCAGTGGGCGGCGCCGCGGCCAGCACGATCACAATCAACACGGGCGATACAGCGGCCGACGTCGTGACCGCCTTGAACGATCTGGAAGGGGTGCGCGCCCGCATCGACGCGAACGGCTTCCTCGAAATCTCCAGCATCGCCGGGTCGCTGGTGATCACCGATGGTGCGAACACCCCTCTGGCGACCTTGGGTTTCACCACGAACGCTGGCGTCGTCACCGTGGAAGGATCCACGCTGACCGGAGAGGCCGCCCGCTTTTTCGAAGCCGAAGCCGGGACCACCCCGACCGATGTCAGCCGGGTGAACTTCCGGGTCAACGATACGCTGGTCAGCAACGCCGAGACGGTCAAGAAGCTCGTCGCCTCGCCGGTGATCGAGGCACTGACCGAAAACACGCGCTCGATTTCCGGGTCAGGGATATCGCTGACCCGCGAGGACTATACCAGTCTCGCCTCCGGGATCTTGGTCGAAGTCACACGGCAAGCAACGATTTCCAGCCGGTCGGCGGAAAGGGCGGTGACGCTGCGCGACAGTCTGACCGAAGCCCTACGCAACGAAGTCGGCGTCAATCTCGACGAAGAATTGGCCCGCCTAACGGTTCTCCAGACCAGTTACGCCGCATCGGCGCGGGTGCTGTCCACAGTCGATGAATTGCTCGGCATCCTCGAAGGCATCGTGCGCTAATCGGGCGTAACGGGCCGCGATGAGGTTGGACCGGGATCGAATGGGACGCGGCGCGTGAACAAGCCCCTGAAAGCGGCGGTCATCGGTCTCGGTGTGGGCGAGCAGCATGCAGCGGGCTATCGCGCGTTGGACGGCGTCGAGCTTGCGGCGCTGTGCGACACGGACGCCACGAAACTGGACGCAGTGCGGGCGCGCCAGGGCGGTCCCGCCGGCTACACCGATTTCCGAAAGATGCTGGAGCAGGAAGATTTGGACCTCCTGTCGATCTGCTCGCACGATGACAGCCACGCGGATCAAGCGGTCGCCGCGTTCGAAGCTGGGCTGCATGTGATGGTGGAGAAACCGATCGCACTGCACCGATCGGATCTGATCCGCATCGCCCGCGCGCACCAGGACAGCGGCACGCTGCTCTCATCGAACCTGATCCTGCGGCAGAGCCCGCGCTTCATCGACCTGCGCCGCCGCGTCCAGCAAGGCGCGCTTGGCGACCTGCATTATATGGAAGGGGACTATCTGCATCAGATCCTGTGGAAGATCACCGAGGGCTGGCGCGGCAAGATGGATTTCTATTGCGTCACCTATGGCGGCGGCATCCATCTGATCGACCTGATGCGCTGGATCGCCGGCGAGGAGGTTGTCGAAGTTTCCGCCATGGCGGCGAAGAAACTGACGCGCGGCGCCGATTTCGCCTATCCCGACACGATGGTGTCGCTGCTGCGGTTCGAAAGCGACCTTTTGGCCAAGAGCGCGACCAGCTTTGGAACGCGGCGCCCGATCATGCACACGCTGAACGTCTACGGCGCAAAGGCCAGTTTCGAAAACGCCGCGGGCCCGGCGCGTCTGTTCACGGGCGACAGGCCGGAAGACCTGAGGGAGATCGATACGGCCTATCCGGGAATCGAGAAAAACGATCTGTTGCCCGACTTCGTCAACGCGATCCGGACGGGCGGAGAGCCCCAGGTCGCGGCGCGGGACGTCTATCGGGTCATGGATATCTGTTTCGCCTGTTGGGATTCGGTCGAGACTCGGCGTACCGTTCCGGTCGCCAACACATTATGACGCTTCTCTCCGGAATTCGAGCATGACCGCCGACCGTCCTTTCATTCCTTTCGGCAAGCCGATGATCGATCAAGCCGCCAAGCAGGCCGTGCTGGACGTCCTGGACAGCGGCGTCCTGGTTCATGGCGGCGTGACGCCCGATTTCGAGGCCGCCTTCGCCGAGCGCGTTGGCGTCAAACACGCCGTCGCGGTCTCGAGCTGCACGTCCGGCCTATATCTCGCCATGTTCTGCAAGGGGATCGGACCAGGCGACGCGGTCGCAGCGCCGGCGATGACGCATGTCGCGACCGCCCACGCAATCGAATTGCTGGGCGCACGGCCGGTCTTCGTTGATGTCGAGCCGGGGACCGGCAACATGAACCCCGACGGCCTTGCGGCGGCGGTCGACCGCGAACCGGCCCTACGTGCGGCCATTCCGGTGCATTATCTCGGCCTTCCCTGCGACATGACCCGGCTTCAGGCGATCGCCGAGGCGGCCGGGATCTGGCTGCTCGAGGATTGCGCCCTGGCCATGGACGCGCGCCATGGCGAGAGAAAGGCGGGCGGCCTGGGGCTGGCCGGCGCCTTCTCCTTCTATCCGGTCAAACATATGACCTCGATCGAAGGCGGCATGGCGACCACCGATGACGACGAACTGGCCTTCGAAATGCGCCGCCGCCGCGCCTTTGGATACAATCGGATGCTGGGCGATCGAACCCGGCCCGGCCTCTATGATGTCGATTGTCTCGGCGGAAACTTCCGGATGAGCGAGGTCGAAGCGGCGGTCGGCCTGGCGCAGCTCGCAAGGCTCGACGCGTTTCAGGCGGACCGCGCCCGCAATGATGCGATTCTCCGCACCGCGCTGGCCGATCAACCGGCGCTTCATGTCTTCCCCAACAAAGCGGGCGAGTCGATCTCCTCCCACTATTGTTTTAATATAATACTACCAAAGGATGGATCGATCGATCGCGCCCGGATGCAGGACGGGTTGAAAGCGCATGGGATCGGCACGTCGATCCACTATCCGGGCGCCGTGCCGCTTTTCACTTACTATAAAGAACGATATGGCGCGCAATTCGGCGATTATCCCGTCGCGGAATGGCTTGGCGATCAGACGATTTCCTTGCCGATCGGGCCGCATGTCAGCGAAGATGACGCCCATCATATCGCGCAATCCGTGATCGCGGTATTGCAGACATCTTAAACACCGGCCTAGCTCATCCGCATAGCGCCGGCATGGGCAAGCAATCCGGGAGGATCCAGCCGCAATGAGCGCCATACCCTATGACACGTTGCGTCCAATGCTTCGGGATCAACGCATTCTGTTGGTCGGCGGCGCCGGCTTCATCGGCCACAATCTCGCACTCGAATTGGCCCGGATGGGCGCGACGGTCCAGATCGTCGACAATCTCATGGTCAACAGCCTGATCGAGAACGCCTTTGCGGGCGAGCAGGACACGGTGCAACGCACCGCCTATCGCAACTTCCTGAATGAACGTTTTGCATTGCTGCGGGCGGAGGGCGTCAGTTTGCGCAACGCGGACGCCCGGTTGCTGGTCGATCTGAGCCGCGTCTTCGAGGAGTTTCAGCCGACCAAAGTCGTGCATCTGGCGGCCATCGCCAGCGCCGTGGACGCCAACGCCGAGCCGGGCCTGTGTTTCGACCTGCAGCTGATCACCTTACGCAACACCTTGGAGTTGGTTCGCCCGAAGGTAGACCAGATCAATCAGGTGATGTTTCTCTCCTCCAGCACGGTCTATGGCGACTTCAAGGGCGACAGTGTCGACGAAACCACCTTCCCGCGGCCGGAGGGCATCTACGCCAACGCCAAGTTCATGGGCGAACGGTTGGTCCGGACCTACCGCCGACAATATGGCTTGGGCGTAACGGTGGTGCGGCCCTCGGCGTTGTATGGCGAGCGTTGCATCTCGCGCCGGGTCAGCCAGATGTTCATCGAGAATGCGCTGACCGGCAAACCCCTGCTGCTGGAAGGCGGCGGCGACGGACGCTTGGACTTCACCTATATCAAGGATCTGGTTCAAGGCCAGGTTCGAGCCCTGGCGCTGCATGGCGGACCGGAACAATCGAACACGTTCAACCTGACCTATGGCGACGCACGCACGATCGCCGATATCGCGGCCATCGTTCGCGACATCGTGCCGGAAGCGATCCTGGAGGAACGGCCGCGCGCTGTTGAAAAACCGATCCGCGGCACCCTATCGACCGAGCGGGCGAAACGGATTTTGGGCTTCGAACCCGAATACGACATCGAGAGCGGCTATCGCCGGTATTGCGCATGGTATGTCGACGCCTGGCGCCGGGCGGAACGCGAAGCGAACCTGACCTAGGGCTTTCCGAGATTTTCATTGCATATTGCTAGATTTGCACCCTACACATTCTGCTTGATCAGTATAGAACCGTGCGTGGCGCGCTGTTGGAGGATTCATTGAAGCGATTGTAGAGGCGACGGCCCCCCGCAGTCATCGGCTTGTCGGTGGCACGCGCCGCTCAAATGGCTTAAATCTTCACAGCGTCTAGAGGCAATGCGCCAAGCGCACGCGTCAAGGGAGTATCATGCGGGAAAAAGCCGCTTTTGTGGTTCTGGCGCGTTTGGCGTCCACCCGACTGCCTCGAAAGGCCCTGTTGGATCTGGGCGGTATGCCGATCATCCAACTGGCCATTGAACGTCTGCGCCGATCCAAACATCTGAACCAGATCATCCTCGCAACCACCACATCGCCGGAAGACGATTTGCTGGCCGACTTTGCGAAGGACTTGGGCGTCACGGTCTTTCGCGGGGCCGGCGAAGATGTGGCCGGCCGATGCTTCGCATGCGCCCGTCAGCATCGCTTGGAATGGTTTGTGCGCATTTGCGGCGACAGCCCGTTCATCGACCCAGAGGTCGTCGATCGCGTGATTGACCTGTATTTGTCGGAACGCCCCGACATCGCCACAAATGTCCATCCAAGGTCATTTCCCATCGGCTGCAGCGCCGAGGCGATCAGCACCACCGCGCTTCAGCGCCTGACCATTACGACCAAGGACCTGCGCTATCTCGAGCATGTGACCGCGTTCTTCTACGAGAACGAATCTATGTACCAGATCGAGAATCTGCATGCGGGGGATGACCGGTATGAAGGGATTTCGATCGCCGTGGACACGCAGACCGACTACGACCGGGCGGCCTGGGTGTTCGAGCATCTCGACGATCCGGTTACGGCGAGCGTCGATGACGTGATTGAGATGGCGGACCGATGGGGCGGCAAGAGCTGACGGCTGAGCGGCGGCCCGAACCATGAAGATCGACCGCAAGGATCCGCCGCGGCGCTTCTCGGTCAAGGGTGTGACCTTAAGCCATTGCGCCGATGTAGCGCTTGAACCCGGCGAGTTCGTGACCTTTACCGGGCCCGAAGGCAAGGAATACGACGTCACAGCCAAAGATTGGGGATTCTACGCCACCCCGTCGACCAACGGCCGGCTGAAGCGCATCGGCCTTCGCACCGCGCTGGCCCGCAGCACAGCCACGGGCATGCGCTTTGTGCTGATCGTCGATCCAGCGAAAACGGCGGCGTTCGAGGCCTATTGCGCCGACCAGGAGATGGTGGTCGAGGCCTGGCTCGACGAGGACGTCCCGCCGGGTTGACCCCGTGGTCTGGCCCGCCGTCAAGGCGTCCAATGCCAAGTTTCGGCCCGGTCTTCCTTTTCAAAACCCAGCGCTCTATAGAACCGCATCGAGCCGGTATTCGTTTCTTGAGTCCCAACGCGGATCGCTTCGGCCTTGCCGCGAAAACCCGCTTCCGCCGCGGCGACCAGCGCCCGGCCGACGCCGGACCGACGCGCCGCTGGATGGACGGCGATCAGATCGATCACGGCGCACCCGTCACGTAAGAGGACAGCGCAGAATCCAGCCACGCCGCCCTCCATATCGCTGGCGTCGCCGGTCGCCGCTTCTGCAATGAGAACCGCCTCGGCGCGTCCGGCGATGTCATTCTCGATCCAGGCCGCTTTCAGGGCCGACGCCGCCTCGGTCGACAGCGCCGGATCGGCGTTGAACCGATTGAAGGGAAAGCCGGCTTCAGCCAAACGACGGCAGGGATCGATATCCGCCGGGCGCACCGGCCGCACCCGCACGGCGTCCGCCGCCTCGGCCTTTCGCGCGGCGATCGGCTTGCTGAAAGTCACCAATGTCTCAACGCGCCGAAACCCGGCCCGGCGCAGCGCCGTCTCCTGAGCGGCGTTCGGCACGCCACGATAGAACACAAGCGCTGCGCCGCTGCGCCTCAAATAGTCCCCCGTTTCATCAAGCGCGGAGAGTTCCAATACGCGATAGACCGGCCCGCCGAGAAACCGGGCCTCAAAGGGCGACTCTTCGATCCCCGGAGGCGTGGCGCTGTCGGGCCCCGCGAGAAAACCGTACAGGGTGTATTTGCCGCTCGGCTCGACCAACCGGCCGAACGCCGAGACTTGAAAGCCGGCGCGCTCAGCCAGGGCGTGGAATGACGCCTCGGAAAAGGCGCAGTAATGTTCGATGAAGAATTCCTCTCGATCCGGTCCGGACGCAATCGCCCGCTCGCCGTCGGGCAATTCGACATAGATGAAGCCGCCAGGCGCAAGGAAATCCGCCGCCCGGCGCAGCATGGCGATCGGGTCGGGCACATGTTCCAGAACTTTGTTGAAGGATATCGCGTCGAACCGGCCAAGATCGCCGACTTTCATAAAATCTCCCGCGACGCCGGCCACGCCGGCCAGAGCGCGCGCATGCGCCGCCCCGCGCGGGTCGGGGTCCAGAGCGGTGCAGTCCCAGCCCGCCTCTTTCATCGCGGCGGGGAATACAGCCAAGCCGGACCCCACATCCAACAAACGCCGGAGCGGCGCCCCCTGCAACCCGCCATCGGCAAAATCCCGGACACGGGCGACACGGGCCCGATTGTCCGATTTGTCCGGCGGCAGGGCCATGATCTTGCGAAAGGTCGCCGCCATTTTGTCGCCGCCATAGGTGCGGTCCCAATAGGCGGCGTCATACAGGCCGGCCGGGTCGAAATCCTGAACATTCACGATATGCCCGCACCCGCCGCAGCGCCAAAGCGATCGGTGATAGGGATTAACGCCGAAATCCGTCTCGCCCGGCGGCGGCGCGTCGAACGCAGCGAGCAAACGCCAGTCGTTGCTGTCGCAATAGGCGCAGGCCGCCATCTCCATCGCCTCAGGCCTCCGCCGGCGGCTGACTCTGGCGCCAATCCCAGTCCTTGATCAGGAAGCCGGGCATGCGCCAAATATCCCCCGTCTTGCGCCAGATCGTTGGATTGCGATGGCGCTCGCAAATCTCCCAGAACCAATCAAGCGGCTTGTCCTGAAAGGCGCAAAAGGCCGCGATGTCCTCGAGCGGCGCCTCCCAGTTTCGCCGCTTCAGCGCGTCGATCGCCGAGGCCCGGTCGCGCCGACCAGTGCGGATCTCGACGGACAGAGTGTCGAAGCTGCGCGTGATCCCGAACTTGTGCCATTTCAGGAAGTGATGCAGCGATATGAAGTCGCAATCGATATCGGCGAAGTCCCAGGTCCCGGTCTTTCGGTCGGCCGCGCTGGAAACGAAGCCGTGTTCGGCGGCGGTCCGCACATTCTCGAAGGAATCCCATCGGAAGAAGGAGCCTAGAAAGATCGACTCCACTTTGAAATCCGCCGCATCAAGCGCGTCGGGGATGCGATAGGCGGTCAGATCAGCCTCGGTCAGACCTTCTTTCCCGACCCAGTCGGTCCAATCGGTCGACTGCAGGCAGCCATGTTTCGCCAGCCAGTCTCGATCCAGATGCATCGCCAGCCGCTCAAGCGCCGTGCCGCCATATTCCAATTGCGCATTCTCGCCCCAGACGATCAACGGCACACGGCATTGCAGCGCCAGCCGGATCGGGATCGCAAACAACGCCATATGCATCGGCAGTCCGGTGGCGCCGAGTTCCTCGAAGGCCGCCTTCATGAAGCGACGCTCAACATCAGGATCGATCGTGTAGTCGATGTGGTCGACGCCGAGATTACGGACCATGGCGTCCAGATTGCGCTGGCCCACCGCTGTACGACCCGGGGTCCGCCAGGTGACCGCAAGCACGCTCAAGCCGCGCCTCTTGGCCTCGATGACTTGATACCAGCTATCCTTGCCGCCGCTGACTGGCACAATGCAATCATAGCCGGTCGCGCGTTCCTTCGCCATGGCGACCAGCCGCTCAAACGCTGCGGCGCGCGCGGCCCAGTCGATGATGTCGGTCTTATCCTCCGCTCCGCGGCAGGCGCTGCAAACCCCGTCCGCGTCGATGACCACGCCGGGTCTCGTGTCGGGAAGAACGCATCGTCGGCAATATTGCATGCGCGGCTCCTCTAAGCGTCGCCCAAGGGCGCGGCGGCGAGGCCGGCCTGACGATCCAAGAATAGTTTGGCGGAGATCAGGGAGAAGACAAACTTGCTCTCGCTGTTAACCGACAGCGCCGAGCCCAGCAGGGCTTCAACCTTGCCGCGATCGACGATGTCATAGAGCGGACCGTCCGACAGAATGCGCTCCTTCACATCGGGATCCGCGAAGTCGACGAAATCGCCGACCGGGGCGTTGATCCCCTGCTTGCGCGGATTCTCGAGGATTGAGGGCGGCGCCAGGCCTCTCCCCGCCTTCCGCAGCAAAGCTTTGGGAAGTCCATCCTGCACCAAATGCCGACTTGGCACGGTGAAGAGAAAACGGGCGAGGTCCGTGTCGAGAAAGGCCGCCCGGTTTTCGACCGAAACCATCATCGCCGCCAAATCATCATCATGCAGCATGACCGGCACCGTCTCCGCGCCGATCTCGTTCAGCATGCGATTGCGCAGAATGTCGTCGCAATAGGCCCGCTCTTCATGCGATTCGTCGAAGGGCGCTTTTAGGAAGCCCGAGAACCGGTCGGCCCCAAGAAAAATGTGCCGCCGATCGTCTGGCGCGTCGATAAAGGCCTCCGGATTCTGCAGATATGGGTTTCGCACAAATTGGCCGTAGCTGTCCCGCCACGCCGCCGCGCGGTCGGCGTGACGCTCGGCCGCTCCGGCCCCGGTATCGAGCGCCGCCTGTGACGCCAGCCAGAACAGGTAATGGTCATAGTAGCCTGTGAAGATTTCATCCGCGCCGGTTCCGCCCAAGGCGACCTTGTAGCCGCGTTCGTGGATCGCCTCGGAAACCAGTGCATGGATGTAGTAGGAGATCGTCATCGGCGGTCCGTCGAACGCATTCACCATACGTGTCAGCCGATCGAGAAACCCAGCCTTGGCGATCCGAACCCGATGATGGCGACCATTGAAGTAACGCGCCGCTTCATCGATCGCCGCCGATTCATCATAGCGCGGATCGTCGCTGATCGCCGAAAAGGTCGCGACGTCCCGTCCAAACTTCTTCAGCGCGACGCCGGCGATGACATTGGAATCGACGCCGCCGCTGAGCCGGATCGCCAGAGGTGCGTCCGAGAGCAGCCGCCGGTCGATCGCCTGCTCGACGAGCGCGTCAACGCGCTCCTGCGCGGCCTCGGCGCTGATCTCCTCGGGCTGATAAGATAATCGCCAATAGGGCTTGGGGGACAGCCGGTCCGCATCCAGTCCGGACAGCATAATCTCCAACGAATGCGCCGCCGGCAGCTCGCTGACGCCTTCATAAAATCCCTCGCCGCGCGTATAGAGCGCTTTGTAGCCGTTCACCAAATAGCGTCGGATCTGGCGTCGGTTCACATCCGGCCAAGCGCCCGCCATCGCCGCCAAGGCTTTGATTTCGGATGCAAAATAGAGTGCGCCTCTGTACGGCCAGAGATAGAGCGGCTTCTCGCCGAACCGGTCGCGGCTGAGCCAGAGCGAACCGGCGCGTGAATCGAACAGGGCCAGCGCCCACATGCCTTCAAAGCGCTCTTCCGCCGCGCGGCCCCATTGCCGGTAGGCTTCCAATACAACCTCGGTGTCGCCTTCGGTCGTGAACCGCGCTCCCCGGGCCTGGAGATCGCGGCGAAGCGCATGATGATTGTAGAGCTCGCCGTTATAGATCAGCGTCAGGCCGTCCCGGACAAACGGCTGATCCGAGCGCGCTTCCGGATCAAGGATCGCCAAGCGGGTGTGGAACAGCGCGACCGGCGTCTGTCCAACGCTCGCCGCTATCCAGCCGGACCCGTCGGGTCCCCGGTTGCGCATCGCCGCCAGAACGCGAGCGGCCACACGCGCGCCGGCCGGGCGCCCACCGATATGGCCTGCGATCCCGCACATCAGGCGTGCGCCTCAAGACCGCGATCCCTCAACAATGCACGCAGCCTCGCTACCGTGTCGGCGGTCTGGTCCGCCATCTCCGAGACCGCGGCGCGCATCTCGAGCAGGTAGTCTTGGTAGAAGCGCTCCCGACCCTCGCCAGGCGGCAATCGGCGATAGGCCTGATGCAGGAAAGTGAAAATGGTCATGATTGCGCCGCGTACCGTCCGGCGCGCTGCGCTATCAGGCGGGTCCGCCGCCTCCCCGTTCACCAATACTGCGATCCTGTCATATAGCCGCCAGAGATCGGGCGGCCGCCCGACCTCCGAGGCCAGCGCCGCATCCAATCCGCCGACGATCGTCCGCAACGCACGATCGAACCCGTCGATTCGTCCTGACGGAACCAACACCGTCTCGTCCGGGCGCTCCAACGCATCGTACAAGCGCCGCAACTCGGATTGTTTCAGAGTTGGCGACCCGACCATCGTCGCGGATTCCGGCATGCAAGGGTCGGCCCCCGGAATTAGAGCGCCGTCGCTGAGATTGCGCACTCGGACCGACGGGTGACGCTCGAACAGAAAGGCGAAATTCTGGATCGCGGATCTGAAACTGTCGTTGCTCCATACCGCGCCGCCGAAATTGCCGGGCGTCTCGTAAGGAAAGTTGTAAATCGCCGAGATCTCGTCAGCCTGCGGCAGGACGTCCAGCCGTTCGTAATAGACGGAGGAACTTGCGTGATGTGGTTTCCCCTGGCCCGCGCCGAGGTCCACCCCGACCAGCAATAAATCCTTAAAGCCTAGGGCGATCGCCAACGCCGCGGCGGCGTTCGACACTGTCGGCGCCGTATAGGACATTTCGCCGAAGTCAGCGCCGAACAGCGCCGAGGAACAAACGGTGTCCCGGAAGAAATAGACCCGCGAGTCGAAATATCGGCTCGCCTGCGGATGGACCGTATTGGACGCCAAGAGGGTTATCGAGGACAGATCATGGTCCTCTGCGCAGAGCGCGATAGACGCGCCGGTCCCCGGCGTGTTCTCTGTCGCCACCTGGAAATCGGGCTTTATTCCGCGCTTCAGTAAAGGCCCTAGCGCTGTGCCGCTGCTGAAGACCACACTCGACTCCCGTTGCGCCGCGACAAAGTCCAGGCATCCATCGAGAGATGGGCCAGACCCGACAATGACAGCCGGCGTTCGGTGAGGCGGTCGCGGTTGCGCATTCAGAACCGCGCCCGGGAACCGCACCGTGTTCTCGACATAGTTCACGACCATCGCAGCTTCGTCTTCGATGAAGCCCGGCGCGCTCGCAAGGTGCGGGAGTTTGGCCAGGAATCGCTCCCGCGTCTGCGCAACGTGATCGTTGGTCGGCAGGAAGACGATATAGGACCCGTCAATCAGCCCGTATTCCTGCGCGCGAAGCGTGAAATACAGGTAGCTCGCCGCCATCTCCGGCGTCTCACCGATCACGAATTCCAGCCGGCCGCCGCGCTGTCTCTGAGTTTCGTACAGGGACTGAAGATCGAGCGCAGTCAAGGCGGAGGCCAATGCGGCCGGGTCTGCTTCAACGACAAAAACAGACCGCACCGGCAAAGCCTCCATCAGCCGGGTCAATTGCGCGCCCGACCCAAGGCCGAAGACCAGCAAGGCGCCGGCGTCCGGCTCCAACGGCGCGGCCGGCGGCGGGTCGGGCGGCGCCGGTATAAGCGCCATGCCCCGGCGCCAGACGCGCTGGGTCAAGAGGCGCGCGTCATCGGGGACCTTCGGCCAGCCGACCGAAATCCGATTGGCCGGGAGATTGGCGAAGAAACTGTCGAGCGCCGCCCGCGTCTCCGCCGTGTCATCCGCGGCCCGCGGCGACGACGCCTGGACACGGGCGGCAAGGGCGGATTGACGGGACCGCAAGGCCGCAATATTGGCCGCCAGACGGGATGCGCTCATCGACGCGCCGCTACTCCGCCAGCTGACGCAGGCTTTCGAGGAAGCCCTCAGAGAGCGCCGTAGCCTCATCATTGGCGCGATACGCGTTCATGCGGTCGCATAGCACAGCGGACGCCTGTTCAAGCGTGTCCGGATTGGCGCAGATCGCCGCCGCGAAGCCCCAGAGCGCATCCTCATTCTGGGCTATCGAGTCCTGCAGCCCAAGCGACAGCAAAAGGGACACAACCTGAAGATTGACCGGCGCGCCATGGCTGAACACGCAAATCGGGCGCCCGACGGAGAGGGCGGCAAGCGCGACCGATACGTCCCCGTCCGGTCCAGGATCAAGAACCAGATCTGACGCGTCGATGAAATTCTTGATAGACCCAGCCAGCGCGTCGCCGAGCGGACTATAGACGACCCTATCCAACAGCCCGAAATCATTCAGCGCATTCTCTAATTCATCGACGCCTGTCGCACCGCCCAGCCCCTCGGCGTTGAGAACAAATGACGCGCGCGGCTGCGCTTGCGCCAATTCCGCCATGCGCATGATTGCCGCGCGATCCAATTTCCGGGCGCCCGCCGCGACGCCGATGGAGAGCACATCTCCAAGCGAACGAGTCGGGTTGAGCGCCGCACGCGGCGCGGTCGGAACCAGGACGCCGGAAAGTGGAACTTTCGACCCATCAGCCGATGTCACTCCGTCCATGCCGACCCAAGCGTCAAAGACGCGCGATTCCGGATCGGGGACGCCGAACCAGCGCACCGCGCGTCGGGCCGGATGCGCCGCGACGAGGCCCGGTCGTCCGCCAGCGGCGTGTCCGTCCAGATCAATCAGAATGTCCAATTCCTCGTTCGCCAGAATGCGCGCCGACGTCATGTCGTCGAGCCGGCGGATATCGGTGTAGCCGTCCGCTTCCTCGGCGACCCGGCGCGACAGCGAATTCTGCTTCAGCGTGCTGCTATAGACATGAACCTCGACGCCGGCCGCTTTGCGCGCCGAGAATAATGGCCAAATCGCCTCGAGGCCGCGCCCCTCAACCAAGTTGCCGGACAGCAGACCGACCCGCAGGATCGAGCTGTCGTGCGGCTCTGGCGATACTCTTTCGCGTGCAAAGCTGATCTCCCAGAGCCGTTCGGACTTGCGCAACTCGTCGATCGAAACCGACGGCGTCACCGCCAGGTCCGCAATCAAAGCGGAACGAATGACTGCGTCCGCCGGCCGCTGTTCCACGGCCATGATGTGGCAGGCCTGCGCCTCTTCGAGTTTACCCATTGTCGTCAGAATGGAGGCCGCGCGGGACAAATCCTCCGGTTCCGGCGCGCCGCCGGAGGACAACGCCTGACCCGCTAGGAGCGCATCAAAGGGCCTGCCGTCGAAGAACAGACTGTCGCGCAGGCCGCGCCAGCACCGCTGGTCTTTGGGATCCGCTTCGGCGGCGGCTCGAAAAGCGTCGACCGCCTGCGCTAGATCGCCTGCATCCAAGAGTTTCCGAGCGGCTTCGTACTTGTTGCCGCGGTCCATGCTGTAAAGCGCGTCCTCGAAACTGCCGAACCAGGTTGGCAACAGTTGCGCCGTGTCCGCATCAGGCGGCATGGCGCCGGCCATCTTGCCGAAGAAGAGCGCGTCCTGCAGCCGCCCAAGCCGGGCGCTGACGATGGCCAACGCCTCGCAATGGGCATGCGCGTCAGAGGCCAGATCATGCGCCAGCCGGAACAGTTCTTCCGCCCGCAGCAATTCCTGCATCCGCATGGCCGTCAGGCCGAGAATATGAACCGCCATTGGGGATTGCGGGGTCAGCACCAGCGCCTGTTCGGTCATAGCGATGGCGGCCGCGGGATCATCCTGCTCAAGCTTGACCAGCGCCGAGTCCAACAGGCGGCGGGCCTCTTGTTCATTCTGCATCATGGCGTTTTCCGACCATCCGTACAGCACGGGTGCGCTTGCGCCGCGCCGGGGCGCGGGAGATCCCTGCGCACCGCCCTTTGAGCATCGCAAGTGTGCGCGATTCCATCCTCAATTGACCAGTCCAAACTGAACCGCCGCGCCGATGGCGGTTGCATGCGGCGCGGCGTTCATAGACGGGCGGCTTTCGGCTTGAAAAAGTCTGCGCGACCTTCGGCGCCCATTACTGCAGCAGGGTCAGAATAGCCTGCTGCTGCTGACCCGAAATGGCCAGCGACTGAATGCCCAACTGCTGGCGTGTCTGAAGCGCCACCAGATTGGCCCCTTCTTCATTCAGATCGGCCAGAGTCAGCTTGTCGGAGCCGATGTTCAACTCGTTCACGTAGCTGTCCGTGAAGTTAAGCCGTGTTTGTAGAATAGCGACGTTCGACCCCAAAGACTGGGCGTAGCCGCGAAGCCGGCTGATGCCGGCGTCGAGGTTGGAAACCGCCACCGTGGCGTTGGAAACGGCGGTATTGTCGACTCCGAACGCTGTGAAGGAGGTCCCGCCAATACCGAAGTTGCTGATGAAGAATGTGCTGTTGGACGAGGCAAAGGCGATGAAGGAGAAGATCCCGAATGTCGTATTGCCGACCGTCGCGTTGAGCTGCAATCCCGAAATCTGAAGCCGCGACGACGTCCGGATGCCGAAACCGATATCCAGGGTCGTATTCGTTGAGGACAGCAGGTTTAGGCCCTGATAACTCGCATCCTCGACCAACTCGGAGATTTGTTCGCCGATTTCGATGAACTGGGTCGTGGCCGACTGCCGCTCCTGCGTGGATTGCGAGCGCGAGGCTTCGACGATCCCTTTCAACTGCTGCAGAAGCGAATCAATCGCCTCGATCGCATCCAACGTTGTGTTTAGCGCGCTGATCCCCTGGTCGATATCGTCCCGCCGCAGCGCAAAGTCATTGGCGCGGTCGGTCAGGGTGCGGGCGCGGAAGAAGTTCACCGCGTCATCCACGACTTCGTTGATCTTGCGCCCGGTCGACAAGCGCGTCTGGGTGCGCGACGACAGATCGTCGGTCCGTTGCAGGGACAATAGCGACTGCCGTTGCGCCGCTGTGAGGGCGATTTGGTCGGACATCTCTCTACCTTTCTGGCGGACGGGTTCTCCGTCTTCCTTTCTCTCGTCAGGTCGTCTCCGGCGGCCGTCCCCGGTTTCTCCAGGTCTCGGGCCGCTGCGCCGACACTGATCAAGTTCTGTGCCAGAATGGATGAAAGCGTTTTTCTACAAAGCCTTATGGGTAAAAAAATAGGGCCCCCGAAATGGGAGCCCCAGGTATCGTATCGACTGAGAGAGAGAAAGAACGAGAGAGAAGTCGACCGATGAATTCTTTATGGTCCGACCGGACTTAGTTAAGCAGGGCCAAGATCGACTGCTGCTGCTGACCGGAAATCGCCAGGGCCTGAATCCCCAACTGCTGCCGTGTCTGCAGAGCCACCAAGTTGGCGCCCTCTTCGTTCAGGTCGGCCAGGGTCAATTTATCGGAGCCGATATTCAACTCGTTCACATAGGCGTCGGTGAAGTCCAACCGCGTCTGCAGGATGGCGACGTTCGAACCAAGCGAGGCGGCTGTACCGCGTAGCCGCGAGATCCCGTCGTCGATCACGCCAGTCGCGGTGGTCGCCAAGGAAACGGATGAGTTATCCGCGCCAAACGCGGTGAACGACCCGCCAGTCACCCCGAACCCGGTCAGGAAGAAGGTACTGTTCGCCGAAGCGAAGGCAACAACGGAGAAGATGCCTGTATCGGAATTCGCGACCGTGGCGTTCAGGTTGAAACCCGAGACTTCCAGGCGCGACGTAGAGCGAACGCCGAAGGCGATATCGAGCGTCGAGTTGGTGGAATTCAACAGGTTCAGGCCCTGATAGGACGCGTCCTCGACCAGTTCGGAGATTTGCTCGCCAATCTCAATAAACTGAGTGGTGGCCGAGATCCGTTCCTGGGTCGATTGGGACCGGGCCGCCTCGACGATACCTTTCAACTGGTTGAGCAGGTTGTCGATCGATTCGATCGCTTGCAGGGCGGTGTTCAAAGAACTGATGCCCTGATCGATCTCTTCACGACGGAGCGCGAAGTCACTGGCGCGGTTGTTGAGCGATTGAGCACGGAAGAAGTTCACCGCGTCATCGACGACGGAGTTGATGGACCGACCCGTCGAAAGACGCGTCTGCGTCCGTTCGCTCAAAGTTTGGGTATTTTGGAGAGAAAGCAGCGACGTCCGTTGCGCCGCTGTAAGCGCAATATCACTCATGTCAGTCATCCTTTCTGGACTTATGTGAATGCGAACTTCTGTCCGCGCGCTTCTTCTGAAGCTCGTGAGGGATACAAATTAGCAGGCGTTCATGTCAAGAAGATTTTTCCTACCCGCCGACGACGCTCCCCGGCGCACGCCTTGCACAATTGCACAACTATCTGAAAATAATAGATGAATTGACGCGTCGCCAAAACTTCACCTGAAGTTCGACCCGGCAAGACCTGCCGCTCGACCGGCCGCCGCTATTCGCGCCGCTGCTCTTCAGGGCGCCCATCCAACGCCGAACGGCTGTCGCGGATAAAGGCTCAAGCAGCGCGCGCCCGAACTTGGCACGTCGATTGCTGTTGTCGCGTGACACAGGATTCATACGACCACAGCCGGAGAAACCATGGTCTCGCGAGTCAGTACAATCGGCGTGCTGCAGACGGAGTTGGCGCAAATCCAGCGCCAGAACGCGCAATTCAGCCTGCTGAACAATCGGGTGGCGACCGGCCAGGAATTCAGAGAGTTAAAGAATTACGGCGTCCAAGCGCCGCAAATCCTCGACCTCCGGCAGGAAATCACCAGCCGCGAGGGGTATAATCGCGCCATCGATTTGGCGGATATCAATATCGGCTCCTATGACGAAACCCTGGGACGCATGATTGATCTGGTCGATGATTTGATCCGGGCTGCGGATCCGCTCTCGACCGAAGACACGAACTTTCAGACCAATACAGAGACGATCAGCGTCAACCTGATGATCGAGGTGACGGCGAACCTCAATATCGAGATCGGCGATCGCTTCTTGTTCGCCGGTACGCGCTTCGACCAGGCGCCGTTGGTCGATCTTCGGACCCTCGCGCTTTACACGGCCAACGATATCGGCGTCGTAAACACGATCGAGACCGCCGACGACATCCCGACCTTTATCGTCGATAGCGGCGGGACGAACACGCCGCAGAGCTACCACACACAGGGCCCGAACACCGTCGACAGCCAGTCTTACGACGAAGCAGCGCTGACCATCGCCGACGACCTTAGACTGACCTACGGCATCACGGCGAACGAACCGGCCTTTCAGAATGTGATCGAAGCGCTGGTCCGGCTGCGCTCGTCCGCCCAAGCGGGCCTCACCGAGGCGGAACGCGAGAGTTTCCTGACCGAAGCGCAACTGGTGGCGCAGGATGCGCGCGACCAACTACGCCAACTGCAATCGGAAAACGGATTGGCGCTGAACCGTCTGCGCGATCAACGGGACACGCATACCAGCTTCATCAATATCAGTCAGATCGCGCTCGACAACATCACCCGCACCGACGACGCGACGGCCGCCGCCGAGATTTCCGCCCTTACCGCGCAGGTGCAGGCCAGCTTTTCGACCATCGCCAACCGACGCGATTTATCGCTGGTGAACTTCCTGTAGCGGCGGGCGCGACGACAGCGGCGACAGCCCTCCCCGTTGCTTCTTCGCGGTTGGCGCAATACATGCAATGTAGACACAGAAGAATTGCTAGTACTTTGGAGCAATGGCGAAGAAGAACCGGCCGGATCAATGTCAAGCCTACGCAAATCTCCTGTATTTCAACGTCTTTTCCGGTGTAGTCTTCACGCGGCGGCGCAATCGCCGTCACGCGGCGCGGCGAAACCCAGGCGGGAAACCTGATCGACGATGAGTAATCCGTACGCGACCCAACAACGGTCTCAATTAAACAGCGCGCCGGCTGAAAAGGCCGAAGGGTGGGCTCTGATCGAGACCGCCCGGCGCCTCGAAGCGGCGAAGCAAACGCCGTCGGATCGCGAGGGCGTATTGACCGCCGTGCGTCTCAATTGGCGCATCTGGACCATCATCCAGGCCTCTCTGGTCGAACCGGACACCCCGCTGCCGCGCGAGATACGAGAGAACCTGTTGAATCTCAGCCGGTTCATCGATCGGCGTTCCGCGGAATTGATCGCCAAGCCCGACGCGCCGGAGAAGCTGGAAGTGCTGATCAACATCAACCGGCAGATCGGGGCCGGGCTGATGGGCAATCCCGGCGGGACCGACGCGGCGGACCGTCCCGCGGCACCGGCGACGGGCGCGCGCGAGACCGGCGCGGCCTCCCTGCTGGAAGCGCAGAAAACCGGCGGGGCTTCAACCGAGGTATGACCAGCGCCGGCGCTCCATGACCGCCGCTCCGCCCGCGCCCCGCTTGATCCTTCTGATGAAGGATATGGAGGCGGATTTCTTCGCCGGCTTCATCGAACGCATTGCGCCTGGAATCGCGCTGCGCCGGGCGCGCGACCAGGCGGAATTGGAGAAAGCCGCCGCCGAGGCGCAAGCCGACGGCGCGCCGACCCGACTGATCGCCTTCAGCACCAACGTGATCGCTTCACCCGCCGTTCTCGGCCGGCTGAACCACGATTGCCTGAATTTTCATCCCGGTCCGCCGGAATATCCCGGCTATCGGCCGACCGGTTTCGCGCTTTATCGGGGCGAAAGACGCTACGGAGTGACGGCGCACTATATGACCGAACGGGTCGATGAAGGCGCGATCGTCGCTGTAGACCGCTATGACCTGCCGCCCAACCCCTGGCTGATCGACACGGTGAAAGAGGCCTATCAACGGCTTGCGCGGCTGCTGCTGAGCCTGCTGCCGCAGTTGGTCCGGGTCGGCGCGCCGTTGCAGCCGACCGGCGACCGGTGGGGCCCTAGCAAGACGACCAAGGCGCAATATGAGGCCATGCGTCTCATTGCGCCGGATATGGACGACGCCGAAATCAAGCAAAGGTTTCGCTGTTTTGACGGGGTCTATTGCGCCGTTCCGCCCGACCACCCGTCGACCGGGACCTAGGCTGAGATGACGCCGGCGTCAGCCTGCCACAGACGCAAGCCGTTCGGTCTCATGATCCATCAGGTCCTGGGTTTTCCGCAGGGCGTCGTAATAGCGCTCTGAAGCCACCAACCCGTTGACCTCGTCCAGAATAGCCGCCGCGCTCGGCGCGGCTTCGACATAATCCTTGGCGAATTGACGGTACAGGTCCAGATAACGCGGCCGATCCGAATCGAACAGATAAGCGCATTGCAAGGCGTAATAGACCCGACGCGCCGGCGAATTCGCCTCGGCTTCCGACATCACTTCCTTGCGTCGCAGGATATCGACGCGGTTATGCAGGATGATCGTCGTCGCTTCGCCGGCGTTTTCGATGACCGCCCCGTTAATGATGATCTTCTCTTTCGAGGGCAGTTTGATGCGAAGCGGCATGCCGTCAGTCCTTTCCCTACGCAGATCATTCCGCGCAACAAAGCGCGTCTTGTCGAGCCGGCGTCGAACCGACCAGCCTTACCCAAATCTAGTGGTCGAGGCCTTGTTTGAGAAGACCGCGGCTTTGTCCGAGCTATGCAACGGTCGGGCCGAGCAGGACGAAGCCGCTCCGAAACAGACTGCGCTACGCGGACGGCGAGCGCGGCGGCTCCAAATCGCCGCCATCGCCGAAATCGCCCTTCCGGATCTTGTCGGGCAACCGTTCGATGAGCAGCGCGGCCCCTTCCCGGCCCAAGGTTCCGACAAAAACACTGATCGAAAGGGCCAGCAGCGTTTCGTTCGCAGCGCGGGGCTCCAGGCCATCGGCGGAGGCTTTGTTTACGGTCCGCATCAGATCGACGATCAGGTCCTTGCGTCGCGCGGACAGCGCCGCAGAACTGTCTCGCAGAGCCGGATCAGCCGGCGCTGCGCGCTCCAACCCGGACGCGTCGTCCCCGCCGTCGCCGGCATCCGCCGCCGCGGGGGTGTCATTTTCGTTCGCGGGCGGCGCAGTCATCGCAGGTCCTTACTCTCGCGCAACCGGGCCCGACGGGCGATCCTCCGACCACGGAACCGGCGACGCGCAAACGCCAGAGTGTCGTCTTCTGACCAGGCCGGGTCCAGGCGAAATGCGGGCGCGATATCAGAAACTTGAAGAAATCGCAGATTTCTGCTACTTTCGAGTTGGTGAGACTGGTCGTTAGCGCCCGCACTGATGCCGATTGACAGCGTCGGACCCGGGCCTGCGCGTCCCAGAAGGGTCGCGGACGTCAGGATCATCCGGTTTTGGCAGAATGCTGTCCGGAGACAATGACATGGATGTCGCCCCAAATAACCCTTTGAGCAGCCCGCAACCCGGGGCGCAGAGCGCTTCCTCGCCGGCCTTTGCGGCGGGCGGCGTTGCGCCGGTTCAGGGCGCGCCCGACAGCGTCGTCACGCCGACCGTGTCGGCTACCGACGCCAACGCGCGGGAAGACGATGCGCTGCGCCGCCCCAGCAACCGGGAACGAGACGCCGCCGTTGCGTCGCTTCAGTCTTTGGAGCTGGCGGGCCTGTCGACGCGCATCGGATTCGATCCCGAAAACGAGCAGGTCTTCCTGGAGATCTTGCAGCCGAGCACCGAGGAGGTGATCCAGCGGATCCCATCGGAGGCTCTGGTCGAATTCCTCGACCAGCAGTTCGATCAGCTTGTCGCCGCCGGCGCGGGCGTGGAGCCGGTCGACACTTCCGCCTGATCGGGCCGGATCGCGCATCAGGCCGCCAGCCAAGCAAATAGACCGGGCCCAAGGGCGGCGGGCCTGTCCAAGCGCCCGTTCGCGGCAAGTTTTACCCCACCCTCGGTGCGGCGCCCGGCACGATTGAGCCGCGGCCGTCCGCTTTTCCCCACGCACAGACAGGGCCGCCGCGCCAAAGTCCCGTCAAACCGCCTTTGAATCCCGCCTTTTCTAGACGCGCGCGCCGTTTGGCCCGGGCCTTGCTGTCCTAACGCCGGAACAAACCGCAAGGACTAGGCAATGACTGTCGCCGCGCTCGACCTGATAGCAGACAATCAAGCCGCTCGTACTGCGTCTGAGAATAATGAGAAGGCGTTTCTGAACGCGAGCCAGAAATCTGATCTTTTCGCGTCGCTCTTGCAGGGCCAACTGCCGCAAAATGTCTCCTTTGCGCGGATCGACCGTCAATTGGACGCGCCGCAGGCGTCCAAACTCGATGAGAACGGTTTTGACCATCAGCCGTTCGGCGACGACGCCGAAGCCGGGCGCGCGGATGTCATCGACGATCTCGACGAAACCAGCCAAACCGACCCGACAGCGGCGCTGGAGCCGCGCCGGAGCGCGCCGGAGCAAGAAGCGGGTCTCGACGACGGGCCGCGGCCGGAGAGCCAGGGGGCCGCGCGCCCATCCCAGACCGACACCGCCGCGCAACCGGGCCATAACGCCGCCGGAGATCCGGCGTCCAACAATGCGCGCCCGGCCGAAGTACTGGCGGCGCAACAGGCGAAAGCGTCTGGAAATCCAGCCGCGCTCGCGCAACGAGGAGGCGCCGCGCCCGCCGAAACAGCGCCGGACATCGTCCTAACGCAAACCGCCGCGACGCCGACAAAGGCCGCCCAGAACGCCACCGCCGTGAAGGCGTCGCTAACCAAATCGGAACAAACCGTCGCCCAACCCGCCTCGACATTGACGGCCGCCGCCGCGGTGACCGCGCAAAATGTCCAATCCGGCAAGGGACCAGAAGGACGTTTGACGCCGGCCCAGTTCGGAGACGCCGCGTCGAACGCCGAAATCACGACCCCTGCAACCGGCAAGACCGCTTCGAAATCCGCCGCCAAGCCCGCTTCCGGCGCCAATCTCGGCCAAGAGATGGGGTCCGGCGCCGCCGGCGCTCAACAGAACGCCAATGGGCAGGCCGCGATGATCGGTCCGTCGCCGCAAGCTCAGCAATTCGCCGCCCTGATGGCCAGCGCCCAAACCGCCCAGGGGTCGCAGGGAGCGGCTGCGCCCGCCGGCGCGCCTCTGACAGTCGACCCAACCACCGGCGGCGCGCCGATCCAGAACGGACACGGGACCGCCCCGGCGCGTCCGACAGGAATCGCCGCCGCCGCGCAACGCCCCAGCGCGCCGCAGGCGATGGTGACCGAGCAGGTCGCGGTGAACATCCACCGGGCCGCCAATCAGGGCCTGGACCGGATCACCATCCAGATGCGTCCGGCGGAGCTTGGCAAGATCGATATCCGAATGGAAGTCGCGCAGGACGGTCGCATGACCGCCGTCGTTAATGTCGAGCGTCAGGAGACTTATGACATGCTGCGCTCCGACGCCCGCAATCTGGCGCAGACCCTGCAGAACGCGGGGCTGAACACAGATGCGGGCAGCCTGAGTTTCAACCTGAGCAGTCGGGGCCAGCAGGGCTTCGGCGACGCGTCTCCGGGCTCGAAAACATCCATGAGCTCTGACGGCGCAGGCGAGGGCGATCTGATCGCCGGCGCCGAGGAGGGCCTGCTAGGCCTGGGCGAGATCGCCGAAGCCGATGAGAACGGCCGGTATGATGTCCGAGTTTAACAGTGGCGCCGAGACGCCGAGACGCACTGAAAACGAGTAGGGACGAAAGCAATGTCAGGCCTTGAAGCCGTCACGTCGCTGAATACGACAGAGTCGCAACGCGCCAATGAATCGCGGTCTCAATTCAGCGCCGACTTTGACAACTTTCTGTTGATTCTGACGACGCAGTTGCAGAACCAGGATCCGTTGTCGCCCACGGACACGCACGAATTCACCAATCAACTGGTCCTGTTCGCCGATGTCGAGCAATCGATCCAACAGAATGCGAACCTGGAAAACTTGATATCGATGCAATCCGCCAATCAGGCGGTCGGCGCGCTGGGCTATATCGGTCAGACGGTCGAGGTCGAGGGCGACGCCTTCAATCTCGAGGAGAATGACGAGGACGGCGTGAACCTGCGTTACACGCTGGAAGATGAGGCTGACGCGGCGTCGATCTCGGTCTTCAACGCGGTCGGCGACGCGGTGTTGGTCCAGGCGGTCGAGCCCGTTTTCGGCGTCAATGATTTCAACTTCGACGGTTTGGACGGCTCGGGCGACCCGTTGCCGCCTGGCGTCTACTTCTTCCGCGTGAACGCAGTCGATAGCGATGACGTCCCGATCGACGTCAAACAGAGCGTCGAAGGCCGTGTCGACGGGGTGGAAAGCGACGACGACGGCGTATTCCTGACCATGGGCGATCTGAGCGTCCCGATCGACAACATTTTGAAAGTGCGGGAGGCCGAAGCGCCGCCCGTACCGCCTTTGTAACGGAGACGTCGTCTGTTTGAGCGGAGGCCGCCAAAGGCCTGACGCCCAAAAATCGGGCGCACTGAAACAAACGCCGGAGAACCGGCGTTTCTAGCGAACGCAGAAGCCGTGTATGCGCGCCGCGTTTCCGAACGCGGGCCATGAGCCGGTCCCTGTCTGGAGGATTTGAAGAATGAGTATCTTCGGCGCCCTGCGTTCCGGCGTGTCCGGACTGTTCGTGCAAAGCCAGGCCCTGGCCACGACATCCGACAATATCGCGAATGTGAACACCAATGGATACAAGGTGAACCGGGTTCAATTTTCGACCCTGGTCACGACGTCGGCCTCGCCGACCCTGTACTCCTCCGGCGGAGTCCAGAGCCGGGTCGCGCGCGACATCAACGAGCAAGGGTTGCTGGCCGCCTCCTCAAGCGCGACCGATCTGGCGATTACCGGTCAGGGCTTCTTTACGGTCACCGACGAGCTGACGCTCAACGCAACCACGGGTGAGCAGGAAGTGACCGGCGATATCTTTTACACGCGCGCGGGCGAGTTCCGGACCGACCAGGACGGCAATCTGGTCAACGCCGCCGGCTTCTTCCTAACCGGATGGGGACGCAATGCGACCGATACCGGCTTTGAGGTCACCAATGTCGCCAACGCGTTTTCCGGCGTCAATGTCTCGGCCGCCTCCGCTGTGGCCACGCCGACAACAAGCATCGAACTCGAAGCGAACTTGCGCGCCTCCACCGCGACCGGCAACACGTTCGATATCGGCGTGCAGGTCTTCAACCGGCAAGGCGCGCAACGCACCCTGACCGTGACATTCACCAAGGACTCCGCCCCGGATACCTGGGATGTCAGCGCGACGATCGCCGGCGGCGGACAGTTTATCAATCCCGACGCTGACGGGAATAGCGCAGCCGCCATTGACAACGGTGCGGGCGCCGACACGGCAGGCGACCTGATTATCGGCGCTGACGAACAACTCGCCGCGACGCAACTCGCCAATTTGGCGGCCGGCGACATGGCGCTAGACGGCGTGAGCGCGAATTTGGGACAAGTCACTTTCAATCCCGATGGATCTTTGGCGACCGTCACCTCGAACCTGCCAACGCCAGGGACGGATGTTGCGCTCGACGGCGCGGACACGCTGCAATTCCTGATCGACTATGACGCCGATGCGACGACAGCGGGCGATTTAGTCGCGATCGATCTCAACCTCGGCTCTCTCAACTCCACCAACGGTTTGAAACAGTTCGAAGGGGCGAACGTGATCGACGACATCGATCAGAACGGCCGGCAATTCGGCTCGCTGACCGGCGTCACCGTTTCGGAAGACGGCATCGTCACGGCGCTGTTCGACAATGGCGTCACCCGCGAGATCTTCCAGATTCCGGTGACGACCTTCAACAGCCCGAACGCACTACAGCCGCGCACCGGCAACGTCTTCAGCCAAACCGATGACAGCGGGCAGGCTGTCGCCCGGGTGCCGGGCACCGGCGGTTCGGGCGTCATATCGCCGTCTTCTCTGGAGCAATCCACCGTCGATATCGCCGATGAATTCACCAAGCTGATTGTCACCCAGCGCTCCTACTCCGCAAACACACGCAGCATCACGACGGCGGACGAGCTGCTGGAGGAACTGATCCGGATCGTCCGGTAAAGCTCGCAAATTCAATAAGTTAAAGAGGGGCGCCGGATCGGACGGCGCCCCTCTTTCTTATGCTGAAAAGCCGCCTAAAACCGACTCGCCAAAAACCCTATTGCATTTCCATAAAATTTTAGTCAATTTGCATATGTCACTGGCTGAAGGAGAGATTAGCCGGGCTGAGTGGATCGCCGCCAGCGCTGACGAGAGCACGAGAGACGAGAGAGCACCAGACCAGGAGGATGAAATGGATCGCCATTTCGAGAACGGTCGCGGTGGAGAAGAAGCCAACAAGGCAGACGCATCCGTCATTGTCGACCTGAGGCGCACGCCGTCAGGCGAAACCGACGCCGCCAGATCGGGCGCAGCCGAGCAAACCAGGGGCCTGCCGACGCCGTTCACCCGACGCTGGACCCCGCGCGGCAAAGCCGCCGTGGTCGACGCGGTGGAGGACGGGTCGCTCGAACCGGACGAGGCCTGCCGCCGGTACGACCTGACGATGGAAGAAATCGAACTCTGGCGGCGCCGATACAGAGCCAGCGGACTGGCCGGGCTGATGGTCACCCGGGTTTCCGGCGCGCGCCGCCGAGACCGGTCAGACAAGGCGACAGCCTAACCCTTTCCGAACCAGCTTCAGCAGCCGCGCGCCGGACCGATCCGGCCGCGCCCGCCTCATCGGCGGGACGCGCGCGCGAACCATTGGGAAGTCAGGATCCATGACGCCACTACTAACAAACCGACAGAAGAACCTGTGTGAATACTTGTTCACTTCAGTATTACTTCAAAACCCAACAAGCCTAGTAAGAAAATATTTCCCAGTTTCTACTTCATTTCTTTTGAAAATCAGCATATCGTTATTTTGGGAGAGTCAAGAGAAAGGCGAATCGGACCCGTTTCGGAGGACGCCGCCTTTCCTCATACGCCCGAGCGCCGCGCGCGGAATGGAGAGCCCGCACGGCCGCAACACCGGCCTTAGTCACGGCTGGAACGGGTTTTTGGAGACGCGGCCTATCGCGGCTGTGAAACGGGGAGAAGACGCGTGAACGGCATCGTGCAGCTATTTCATAATCTTGGTCCGGCCAGGGTCGCCGCCATCGGCGCCGTCGCCGTCGCGCTGATGGCCTTCTTCATCTTCATGATGACCCGGCTGACGTCTCCCAACATGCAACTCCTCTACGGCGACTTGGATCAAGGCGACGCGACCCAGATCGTCAATCAACTCTCCACGCAAAGCGTGCCGTTCGAACTACGCAACCAAGGCACCGAAGTGCTGGTGCCCGCAGATCAGGTCGCCGATCTAAGGCTGTCCTTGGCGGAGCTGGGTTTCGGCGGCCGGATCCTCGGCAATGAGATTTTCGATCGCGACCAGAGTTTCGGCGTCTCCAGCGAACAGCAGGAGACGAACCGACGCCGCGCTTTGGAAGGCGAACTTGCGCGCACCATTTCGACCTTCACCACAGTCCGCTCCGCCCGCGTGCATTTGGTCACGCCGAGCCGCGAACTGTTCAGCCGCGAGGTGCGGGAGCCCAGCGCGTCGGTCATTCTCCGCATGCGCGGCGGCCAGCGCCTGGATCGGGAGCAAGTCCTGGCGATCCAGCATTTGGTTGCGACGGCGGTCGATCGGCTGACACCCGGCAATATCACCATCGCCGACGACCGCGGCTCTTTGCTGGCGCGCGGCGGCGATGACGAGGGTCAGGCGGCGGCGACCGCATCGGAAATGCAGGTCGGGTTCGAGAACCGCCTGGCGCGGCGGCTTGAAGAACTGCTCGAAAAGACCATCGGCTTCGGGAAGGTGCGCGCCGAAGTGCGGGCCGAGGTCGATATGAGCCAAGTCGTCCAGAATGTCGAAACTTTCGATCCGGAAGGTCAGGTTCTGCGCTCGAACGAGACCATCGAAGAAGTGAACAACCTGTCCGAGGGCGAGGACCCGGTGACGGTCGCCAACAACCTGCCGGACGGCGGCGACGCGTTCGGCGGCGCGGGCGGCGTAACCGAGAACTCCACCCGCACGGAAGAACGCTCGAATTTCGAAATCTCGAAAACGCTGATCAACACGGTGAAAGCGCCCGGCGAGGTCCGCAGCGTGTCCGTCGCGATCCTGGTCGATGGCGATCAGGTCGAAACCGGCGTCAACGAGGATGGCGAGCCGATCTATGAGTATCGCGCCCGGACGCCGCAGGAAATGGAGCAGATCGAGGCCTTGGTGCGCTCGGCGATCGGCTTTGAGGAAGGCGTCGACTCGGTCGAGATCGTCAATATGCCCTTCGCCGATCCGGTGGATATCGCCGATGTCGGTCCCGAAACCTTCTTCGGCTTCCCAATCGCCGAAATCCGACGCCTGATCGAAATCCTGATATTGGGCGGCGTCGGGCTGCTGATCGCGCTCTTGGTCATTCGGCCGCTGATCTCGAAAATCTTCGAGGTCCGGGCTGAAGCCATCACCGCATTGGCGACGGAAGAAGCCGGGCCGCAACTGATCACCGATCAGTCCGGTCAGCTGGTCGCCGTTGGGCCCGAAGCGATCGCCGAGGACGAGGAGGACGCGGAGTCGATGATCGACATCGCCCATATCGAAGGGCGTGTGAAAGCCTCGTCGATGAAGAAGATCGGCGAGATCATCGACAAGCATCCGGAAGAAGCCGTCTCGATCCTGCGGAACTGGATGTATGCGGAAACAAATTAGCGGAACCGACGCAACGCGGTATAAGAAGAAATGCGGTCGAGTCGCGCGGCGCAGCAGCGCTAGGCCCGTCGTCTGGTCGGACAGGGCGGAAAGGGCTGGCGCCCACCCTTGAATCGGCGAGACTCGTCCGTCTCGGCTGAGACGAAGGCGGGCTGTGCGACGCGGCGGCGAGGACCGCGTCGACGAGGAGAATGGAACGGAACCGATGCGGGTGCGTGAGGACTACCGCAGCTTATCCGGCCCTGAGAAAGCGGCCATCATGATGCTCGCCGTCGGCGAGGATTACGCCGCCCGTTTGTTCTCGCACATGGATGATGAGGAAATCCGAGAGGTTTCCTCCTCGATGGCCAATCTGGGCACGGTCAGTTCCAACGTGGTTGAGCGGCTGTTCGTCGAATTCGCGGAACAGATCTCCTCCACCGGCAGCCTCGTCGGATCCTATGAATCGACGGAGCGACTGCTCGGCAAGGCGCTGGACGCCGATCGCGTCGCCGCCATCATGGAGGAAATTCGCGGCCCGGCCGGCCGCACCATGTGGGACAAGCTCGCCAACGTAAACGAGGTCGTTCTGGCGAACTATCTGAAGAACGAATACCCGCAGACCGTCGCGGTGGTGATGAGCAAGATCAAGAGCGACCACGGCTCCCGGGTGCTCGCCGCGCTGCCGGAAAGCTTCGCGATGGAGGTCATCATGCGCATGCTGCGCATGGAGGCGGTGCAGAAAGAAGTCTTGGACGATGTCGAGCGCACCTTGCGCAACGAGTTTATGACCAATCTGGCGCGTACGGCGCGGCGTGACAGCCACGAGATGATGGCCGAGATTTTCAACAGCCTGGATCGCAGCACGGAAAACCGCTTCATGACGCTCCTGGAGGAGCGCAACCGCGACAGCGCCGAACGCATCAAGGCCCTGATGTTCACCTTCGAGGATCTGCAGAAGCTCGATCCCAGCGCGGTTCAGACCCTGCTGCGCAGCGTCGACAAGGACAAGCTGGGCATCGCGCTGAAAGGCTCGTCCGAGCAAATCCAGAACCTGTTCTTCGGCAATATGTCGGAACGCGCAGCCAAGATCCTGCGCGAGGACATGGCGGCGCTTGGTCCGGTGCGTCTGCGCGATGTCGACGACGCCCAGATGGAGATGGTGAACCTGGCCAAAGACCTGGCGGCCCGCGGCGAGATCGTGATCTCCGAGGGCGGGGCCGAGGACGAGTTGATATATTGATCATGCGACCCTCACCTCACGCGGCCACAGAGGCTCGGCGGCGCGTCGGCCACCCTTGCGTCCTATCGGGAGGCGCCCGATGAGTCTGGCCGGCGCAAAACCGTTCCTGTTCGAGACCTCTTTCGACGTGGACCCGGCCCAACGGCGCCGCGAGGCCCAGGAGAAGAAGGAACAGGAGGAACTGCGCCGCGCCGAGGAAGCGGCCGCGCGCCTCGCCGCCGAACCGCCCGCCCCGACCTATTCGGAAGAAGAACTGCAGGCGGCGAAGGCGCAGGCCTGGCAGGAAGGGCATGACACGGGCCTCTCCGATGCGCTCGCCCAGCGCGAGGCGCGCATCGCCGAAATCCTCGAGGCCTTGAGCGCGCAGATTGGCGGCCTGCATGTGCATCAGGATGTCGCAAATGAACGCCTGTCGCTGCAGCTGACCGAAACCGCTTTGCAGTTGGTGCGCCGCCTTATGCCGAGCTACAGCGCGGCGCATGGGCTGGACGAAATCAAATCGGTGCTGACCGACTGTATGGAGCGGCTTGCGCCGGACAGCCGCTTGACTGTTTCCGTGTCGGACGAAAACCGCGCTCTGTTGGAGCCGCAGTTGGCGGCGATGGCCGCGCGCAGCGGGTTCGAAGGGCGGCTCTCCATCGTCTCGGACCCCGAACTGGAACCGGCGGACGTACAGGCCCGCTGGGACGGCGGCGGCCTGGACCGTCTGGAAAGCCATGTTTGGGAATCGGTGGAAGGGATCTTGGCCCGGGCGCGGGAAAATCTGCCCAGTCCTCTACCCCCCCTTGCGGCGGCGGCGGAGGCGGCCGCCGGCGCAGATCCGGCGCCCCCCGCCGCGGCGACCGAGCCGACAGTCGAAACAGTCCCTGAATCCACGCACGACGTCGCGGCGACTCAGGCGGCGACGACTAAGGCGGTGACTGATGCGGCCAAGGAAGCCGCCCTGGCGGCGATGAATACCGAGCCAGACGCCGACGGCGAAGAGCAACCCAGCCCCAACGCCGGCGCCGAAGCCGGGGACGGCGCTGAAACGCCGGTCCAAGCGACGCCGATCCGGCGCCGGGTCCGCCGAATACACATGGACGAGGAATGAGCGATGTCTGACGAAGGCGGCGAGTTGAATCTGGACGAACTGGATGGCGACAACGGGACCGAAGGCGACCCGCTGGACCCGAGAGCGGCGGAATTGCTGGTGCCGACCGGAGCGCGGGACCTAGAGGCCGTCTATGAGATCCCGGTCCAGGTTTCGGCGGTCTTGGGTAAGGCGAACATGCAGGTCAGCCAGTTGCTGAAATTGGGGCGCGGCGCGGTCGTCGAATTGGACAGAAAGGTCGGCGAGGCGATCGACATTTATGTCAACAACCGTCTGGTCGCGCGTGGCGAAGTTGTTGTGGTCGATGACAAGCTGGGCGTTACGATGACCGAGATCATCAAATCCGAGAAGCAAAGCACGTGACCGCGCCCCCCCGCCAGCCCGATAGTCGGCGCGCGCAGCGCTGCGCGTCCGCCCGAACCGGGTCGAGCGATCGCTGATGGCGACTGAACTCCCGTCTCGCGCGCAACGCAGCGTCAGCCCAGGCCCCGTGAAAGGCGTCTTCGATCTGGCGACCGTGCTCGGCATCGTCGTTGCGATCGGCCTGGTCCTGACCGCCATCATCCTAGGCGGATCGCCGGGTTCTTTCGTCGACGGGCCGGCGATGCTGATCGTGTTCGGCGGCACCTTCGGAATAACCACCGCCTGTTTCTCGCTGCGCGATATGTGGGCTGCGTTCAAGGATGTCGGCGGCGCGATCTTCCGCAGCCACCAGGACGGCAAACAGGCCGCCATGCAGATGCTGCAAGTCGCGCAGGTCGCGCGCTATCGCGGCATTCTGTCGATCCAATCCTATCTTCCGGCCTTGGAAAACCTGCCGATGCTGGTACAGGGCCTGAATATGGTGATCGACGGATCCGCCGGCGATGAAGTCGAGCGCATCCTGCAGCGCGAGGTCCAGGCCCAGACCCAGCGGCTCAGCCGGTCGATCAGCATATTGCGTAAGGCGGCCGAGCTTTCCCCGGCGATGGGGCTGATCGGCACCCTGGTCGGACTGGTCCAGATGCTCGGCAATTTGGAAGACCCCTCGACCATCGGCCCCAGCATGGCGGTGGCGCTGTTGACGACCTTCTACGGCGCCTGTCTCGCGAATCTGGTCTTTAACCCCTTGGCGTCGAAGATCGAACGCAACGGCGCGGAGGATATGATCGTCAATCATCTCTGCGTCATGGCCTGTGCGTCGGTCGGTCGGCAGGAGAATCCGCGCCGGCTGGAAATGCTGTTCAACACTCTGCTGCCGCCGGCGCAGCGGGTTGATTACTTCGGATGAGCCCTGGCGGGCGCAGCTCAGGCCCGGCCCCGAGAATGTCGGGCCGAAGCGCTAGGATAATGGACGTAAGACTATGAAACTTCTGATCATCGGCAGTCTGGGCGGGCATATGACGACAGCCAGCCACATCGCCATGCAGCGCGGCGCCAAAGTGACCTCGGTGAACAATATCGACGAGGCGATGAGCGCGATCCGGGCCGGCTATGGCGCCGATCTGGCGATGATCGATCTACGCCTCGATATCGGCGATTTTCATGCAAGGTTGGACGGCGAACGCATCACGCTGCCGATCGTCGCCTGCGGCCTGGAGGGCGCCAGCGCCGACAGCGCGGCGGCGGCGATCGCGGCCGGCGCCAAGGAATATCTGCCGCTCCCGCCGGATGCGGACCTGATCGCCGCTGTGTTCGAAGCCGTGGCCGAAGAAAACAGCGCGGTCATCCACCGCGATCCGGCGATGGCGCGGGTTCTGAAACTCGCCGACCAGATCGCGCCCAGCGACGCCTCGGTTCTGATCACCGGCGAATCCGGCACCGGCAAGGAAGTCATCGCGCGCTATGTGCATGACAAGAGCAAGCGCGCCTCCGCCGAGTTCGTCGCCTTGAACTGCGCGGCGATCCCAGAAAATCTCTTGGAGTCAGAGCTGTTCGGCCATGAAAAAGGCGCTTTCTCCGGGGCCGTCGCGCGCCGGATCGGCAAGTTCGAACAGGCGCATAACGGGACGCTCTTGCTGGATGAAATCAGCGAGATGGATCCGCGCCTACAGGCGAAACTGCTGCGCGCCATCCAGGAGCGGGAAATCGATCGAGTCGGCGGTTCGAAACCGGTGAAGGTCAATGTCCGTCTTTTGGCGACGTCAAACCGGAACCTGGAAGAGTCGGTGCGCAAGGGCGAGTTCCGCGAAGACCTCTATTTCCGTTTGAACGTCGTGAATCTGAAACTGCCCTCGCTGCGGGAGAAGCCACGCGACATCCCGCTTCTGGCCGAGCATTTCGCCAAACGCTACGGCGAGTTGAACGGCATGCCGGAGCGGCCCCTATCGGCCGAAGCGATGCAGATCCTGGTCGGCTATCACTGGCCGGGCAATGTGCGCGAGATGGAAAACACCATGCATCGCGCCGTGCTTCTAGCCAGCGGTGAGGAGATCGGACCCGAGGCGATCATCCTGACACATTCCGCCCCGCTGGCGCCGCCGCCCGACGGCCCGACGGAGGCCCTTCAAGCGACGCCACAGGCGGCCGCGGCGGCCCCAGAGACGCCGCCGGACCCGAGCGGCGGCGCAAGCGGCGAATTCGTCGGCAAGACGGTCGCCGAGGTGGAGCGCGACCTGATCATCGACACGCTACAGCATTGTCTCGGCAACCGCACCCACGCGGCGACGATCTTGGGCATCTCGATCCGCACGCTACGGAATAAGCTGAAGCAATATAACGAAGAGGGCGTCGCTGTGCCGGCCCCTGGAGAGGGCTGATCCGCGCGCGCGGAGCGCCGCGCCGTTGAGCCGGGACGCATCGCCAAGGCCGGGATAGTAAGGTTCGGGATAGCAAGGGTTGGGATCGCGCAATCGGAATGGCCGATACGGACACATCGCAGAGCGCCGCGGCGCGTCCGGTCGAAACCACGATCGGGCCTGACGGCGCGCCGGTCTCGGCGACCGCCGGAGCCGCGCCGGCGGGCGGCGGTTTCGGCGCCTCGCTATCCTCACTCGCCGGCCAGAAGGAACTGGCGCTGCCGATCGGGATCCTGGCGATCCTGGTCCTGTTGCTGGTGCCGCTGCCAACGCCGTTGCTCGATTTTTCGCTGTCGGTCTCGATCACCTTCTCAGTGATCATCCTGCTCACGGTGGTGATGATCAAATCGCCGACCGAGTTGAACTCCTTCCCCACCATCCTGTTGATCGCGACAATGCTGCGGCTGGGCCTGAACGTCGCCTCAACCCGGCTGATCCTGTCGGAGGGCCATACCGGCCCGGACGCGGCCGGACGGGTGATCGAAGCCTTCGGCTCCTTCGTCGCCGGCGGCAACTATGTCATCGGCATCATCGTCTTCGCCATCCTGGTGATCATCAACTTCATCGTCATCACCAAAGGCGCCGGACGGATCGCCGAGGTGGCGGCCCGCTTCACTCTGGACGCCATGCCGGGCAAGCAGATGGCGATCGACGCCGATCTCTCGTCAGGCCTGATCAATGAGGATGAGGCGAAAGCGCGGCGGAAAGAGCTGGAAACCGAGAGCTCGTTCTTCGGCGCGATGGACGGCGCCTCGAAATTCGTCCGCGGCGACGCCATCGCCGGCATCCTGATCACCTTCATCAATGTGATCGGCGGCATCATCATCGGCGTCGTGCAGCAGGACATGTCGATGGGCGATGCGGCGGAGGTCTACACGCTGCTGACCATCGGCGACGGTCTGGTCAGCCAAATCCCCGCGCTCGTCGTCTCGACCGGGGCCGGGCTCTTGGTCACAAAGGCCGGCGTGTCAGGCAAGACCGACGAAGCGGTCTTCGGGCAACTGTCTCAGTACCGGCCGATCCTGTGGATCGCCGCCGGCCTGCTGCTTGTGATGTGCTTCATCCCGCAGCTGCCGGCCTGGCCCTTTGCCATGCTGTCGATCGCCTGCGGCGTCACCGCCTTTCTGTTGCAGCGGCAGGACAGAGCCGACCAGGCCGCCGCTGAAATCGCGCAAATCGGCGAGGACCTGCCGGTCGCGCCGCCGGAAGAGCCGATCTCGACCGCATTGCAGATCGACTTGATCCGCCTTGAACTCGGCTATGGGTTGCTGCCGCTGATCAACGCCAATGACGAGCACAAGCTGACCGACCAGATCAAAGCGTTGCGGCGCCAGATCGCCGGCGACATGGGCTTCGTCATGCCCGCCGTACGGATACAAGACAATTTACAGTTGCCGGCCAACACCTATGTCATCCGGATCAAGGAGATCGAGTCCGGCCGCGGCGAGCTGCGCCCCAACATGTTCCTGGTGATGGATCCGCGCGGCGAGAAAATCGCCCTGCCCGGAGAATCCACCATCGAGCCGACCTTCGGCCTGCCGGCGATGTGGATCGGCGACAGCCAGCGCGAAGAAGCGATGTTCCGCGGCCTGACCGTCGTCGACCCCTCCACCGTGGTCGTCACCCATCTCACCGAACTGGTGAAGGAGAACATGGCGGAGCTTCTGTCCTACGCCGAAACCCAGAAGCTCGTCGACGAATTGCCGGAAAGTCAACGCAAGCTGGTCGACGATCTGATCCCCAATCAGATTAATTTGGGCGGCATTCAACGCGTGCTGCAGAACCTGCTGAACGAGCGGATTTCGATCCGCGACCTGCCGACGATCCTCGAGGGGATTTCCGAAGCGGTCGGCTATACGCGGAATGTCAGCCAGATCACCGAACATGTCCGGGCCCGCCTGGCGCGGCAATTGTCCGACGCAAACGCCAACGAGCAAGGCGTCGTGCCGTTGATCACCTTAAGCCCCGAATGGGAACAGGCTTTCCTCGACAGCATCGTCGGCCAGGGCGACGAACAGCATCTGGCGATGGCGCCGAGCAAGCTGCAGGAATTCATCGGCCTAACGCGCAACGCTTTCGAGCGCGCGGCGATGAGCGGCGAGACACCGGCCCTTCTGGTCGGCCCGCAGACACGGCCTTTCGTCCGCTCGGTTGTCGAACGGTTCCGCCCCGTCACCGTGGTCCTGTCACAAAACGAGATTCATCCGAAAGCGAAGATTAAGACCGTGGATCAAATCTGATGCGGTTGAAGACCTTCCACGCCAAGTCCCTGAAAGACGCGATGGCGCTGGTGCGGGAGCAGCTAGGCGACGACGCGATCATTGTCGCCACCCATGACAGCGACGGCCCACAAGGCGCGCGCGTGACCGCGGCGGTCGAGCAGGAAGATCAGCCCTATGCGGTCCCCGGCGACGAGGCGCAGGACATCCCGAACCTGCTGACAGACGCGTTGGAGCGGCATGGCGCGCCGCCGGACCTGACCGACCGTTTGGTGAACGAAGCCGCGATGATCGAGGCTGAAAGCGCGATCGACGCCCTGGCGCACGCGCTGGCGGCGGTCTTCCGGTTCGAACCGCTGCCCGATTCGGGCGAAGCGCCGCCGCTGCTGTTGATCGGACCGCCGGGCGTCGGCAAGACGATCAGCGGCGCCAAGCTCGCGGCGCGGGCGTTCTTGAACGACAACGCCGCCCCAGCGGCCCTGATCGCCGCCGATTCAACACGTCTTGGCGCGGTAGAGCAGCTTCGACTCTATGCCGACCGTCTGGGCGCCCGTTTCTTCACCGCCCAGGACGCGCAGACGCTGGCGGCGGCCTTGGCGCAGTGTCGGAAAAGCGACCTGGCGGTGATCGATACGGCGGGCGTCAACCCGTTCAAGTTGGAGGAACTCGCCGCCTTGGTCGAACTGTCAAAATCCGCGCCGATGGAGCCGGTCCTGGTCCTGACGGCCGGGCGGGACGCGGAAGAGGCGGCGGACCTCGCCAAAGCGTTCCGGCCGGTCGAGCCGCGCCGCCTGTTGATCACCGGCTATGACATCGCGCGCCGTCTCGGCTCGATGCTGGCGGCGGCGGAGGCCAGCGGTCTGGCGCTCAGCGGGCTTGGGGCGTCACCGGTAATCGGCGACGGCTTTGAACCGCTCGATGCACGAAAACTGGCCGCGTTATTGCTACCAAACCAACCGAACCCGGCGCCGCCGCCACAGCGCGGATCGTCGGCGCATATGACAGAACCAAAGCCCAACCATCCGCCCAGGCAAACGGCCGGGTAAACGCAAGGCGCCGAACCATGCCCCCCACCGATACGCAAGCAGAAACCGCCAAAGCAGCGCCGCGCCCGATCGCTCTCGACGGCAGCCGCCTGATTGCGGTGGGCAGCGGCAAAGGCGGGGTCGGCAAGACCTGGTTCTCGGTGACCCTGAGCCATTGCCTCGCCCGCCAAGGCCGCAGGATCCTGCTCTTCGACGCCGATCTCGGTTTGGCCAATGTCGATATCCAATTGGGGCTGATGCCGGAACGGGACATTGGCGATGTTATCGCCGGAACGACCTCCCTGCCCCGTGCGGTCACGCATTACGCGCAGGGCGGCTTCGACATCCTGGCCGGTCGGTCGGGCGGCGGCTCGCTGGCCTCGGCGCCGCCCCCGCGCCTGCTGCGACTTCGACAGGAGTTGATCGCGCTCTCGCAATCTTACGACAAGACGGTCCTCGATCTGGCGGCGGGCGTCGATCGGACGGTGCAGATCCTATCGACGCCGGCGGCGCAGGTGTTGATCGTCATCAATGACGAGCCGACCAGCCTGACCGACGCCTACGCCTTCATAAAATTGGCGCATCAGGCCGGCCATCACGCCGCGATTCAGATCGTGGTCAATATGGCGGACTCGGAAAGCGCGGGGCGGAAGACTTACGAAGCGCTCGCCAAGTCCTGTCGGTCCTTCCTGAAATTCACCCCGCCGCTGGCCGGCGTAATCCGGCGCGACGCCAAGGTGCGCGAGTGCATCCGGGCTCAGCTCCCGATCGTGACCCGCTCGCCTGACTCGCAAGCGGTCGCCGATGTCGAGGCCATCGTCACACGGCTGCTGGTCTTACCGTCATGAGCTATGGCGCCAACCGGAAACGAGGCGCCGTCGGCCCGCCTGTGCTAGACTGGATCGCACAGGAGGCCGCCCGCGCCGCTTAGCCCGTGGCGGGCGGCTCTTGCGCCGGTCCTTGACGCAGCTGGAAAGCAGGTTCGCCATGTCGACGCCCGTCCAGAACGCCCCGCCGCCGACCAGCCCGGCGCAAGGCCAGGGTCCCAGTCCGGCGCAGACGCCGGCTCAAAACCAACCCCAAACTCAAGCGCAGGCTCAGGCCCAGGCTCAGGCCCAGGCTCAGGCCCAGCCCCAAACATCGCAAACGCCGCCTGCGCAAAGCCAACCGGCGCCGCCGCCGATCCCAGCGACTGTCGTTACCGCCAGCCCGGGCGTTCAGGCGCAATTGATCCCCGGCGCCACCCTTCAGGGACGTGTCGCGCCAGCAGCGGCGGTCCAAACCGCCCAGGCCTCGGGCGGGCCCAACGGGTCGGGCGGGCCGAGCGGGAGCTTGGCCCTAACCCTGCCGGGCGGGACCGCCAACCTTCAGATCGCCGCCGGGACCACGCCGCCGCCCGTCGGCGCCTCTGTGGACCTCCGCATCGCCTCGACGGGTCCGCCGATACAAGTAGTTTTGCAACAGTCCCCAGGCCCCGCGCAGGGCGTGGTCTCGGCGCCGCCGGTGGTCACCTCGTTATCCGTTGGCCAGCCGATCACTGCGACAGTCTTGGCGCCAGCCAATCCGGCCGGGACAACCCAAACGGCCTTTAGCCAGGGCGCCCCCAATCAACCGGCCGGAAGCCCCAGCGCCTCCACCGCGGGCTCAGCGCCCCTCCCCGCGATCCAACAGCTCGCTCAGGCGCCAGGCGGGGCGACAATCGCCGTCCGCCTGATCGCCATCGCTGAACCTGGCGCGCCGCCGCCCGGCGCGGCGTCAGGCGCCGCGCTGAACGGCGTCGTCGTCAGCGCCGCCGCTGGGCCCGGCGCTTCGGCGATCCGGACGCCAGCGGGTCTTCTTTCGGTCCCGACCTCAAGCGGCCTTCCGCAGGGCGCCGCGGTTTTGCTGGAATTGCTCGGGGCGCCAGTTCCGCCGACGGGCGCGCCCTCAAGCGCATGGCCGAGCCCAACCGCCGCCGGCCGTCCTTATGAAGCGTTGCGCGAAGCTCTGGCGCTCGCGCAACAGGGCGATCCCGGCGCCGCGCGTCAGGCCCTGCAGGCGCTGATTCCAAACGCCGGCCCGCAGCTTGGAACCAGCCTGATCTTCTTCCTGCATGCGATGCGGTTGGGCGGGGTCGAGCGTTGGCTCGGCGGGGACGCGGCGCGCGGCCTGGACGCGCTGCGGCGCGGCCTGCCCAGTCGGTTGGACCGGGAGTTCGCGGCCCGTTCAGGGCGCGCGCGCGACGCCGCCGGCGGCGAATGGCGCAGCTTCGAGCTTCCGGTTCAGAATCAGGGCGAGATTGAACCGCTTCGGCTTTATCTGAAGGATGAGAGCGGGCGGGACAGCGGCGAGGAGCCACGGGAGGGACCGGCGCGTCGTTTCGTGATCGAGGTGACCTTCAGCCGAACCGGTCCGATGCAGCTCGACACGCTGGTGCGCGAGAAACACATCGACCTGATGCTGCGGACTCATGAAGCCCTAGCGGACGATATGCGCCAGGATATCGGCGCGCTCTACGCGACAACGCTGGAGGCCATGGGGCATACCGGGTCGATCGGTTTTCATGTCGTCAAGGATTTCGGCTTCGAGGCGACGCCGGCGGACGGGTCGCCGGACGGAGTCTCGGACAAGGGCGGCTCGGTTACGGTGACGATTTGAGGCGCTTGGATCGCGGAACGGAAACGATGCGATGAAGGATGATATACAACCCGCCGTCGAGCCAGCCTCGGCGGCGCGCATCGCGCGGCAATCAAGCCTCGACCCGGCGTCCAACCCCGCGCCGCAACTGGACTATCTGTGCCGTCTGACCGGCGCCCTGCATGATGGCGGGGCAAAGCTTGAGATCAGCGTCGCCTATGTGCCAGACAGGGGCGTGCTGACCGACACCGGTTTCGCCGCCTATCTGGAAAGCCTCGCCAACGCGGCCGAAACGGCCGAGGCGCTGGCCGTCACTGTGATCGACGATCTCAATAACGAGCTTGTGCCTCGATGGGTGCAGGTCCGCATCCGGCGGCTCAACGACGATGAAGACGCGCCCGTCGGCGCCGCGGTGCTGGTCGAAGACCGGCAGCCGAATTGGTCTAATCCGGACCTGTTGAGCCGTATCCTAGGGTTTTGAAGCCGGAACCGCCGTCGCGCCGGCGCAGAACCTTACAGCGGATAATCCTTCGCCGGATCGACGCCGCAGCTTTCCAGGAATTTGCGGATTTGCTGGACCTCGTTCTTCGGCAGGCTATGGCCGGAATGGGGGAACACGGCGGAATGGCCGTTCAGGCGCAGGCCGACGCGGCCGCCGGAATGCTGCTCGATATCGCCGCCCATTTCCTTGACCACCGATTCGACTTCGCGCTGCGACAGGTTGGCGGGGATCGGATGGGCGAAGATCGAATGCAGGATCTTGCGGTGCTTGTGGTTCATGCGGCGGCTCCATGTGAGATGGGATGTTGTTTTCCTGATATGACGTCGCGCCCGACGGGTTCGCATTGATGCAGGTCAGACGGCGCGTCGTCTTCGGTATGAGGGCTATGCGGTCTACAGTCTTGAGGCATTGAAGCTTGGGCCGGCCCGTCGAAACGACGCGGAACACATCCGGGCCGAAGGAGTATTGCGCGGCCGATCAATAGAGCAACGGCTCGTGGGCCGCGCCGGCCGTATGCGGCAGCACGAGCCGCGCCTGTTGCACCAAGGGTTGGGCGTAGGACCCGATGCGCGGGGCGGCCAGAAGCGGTTTGAATATCGTCGAAAGCTTGCGCCATGGCGTTGAGATCAACGGCGCTGAAATCCCGCGCATCGTCTGCGCCCTCGCCTGCGCCATTCGCGACGCTATTCGCGACCCGGTCGACCGGCGTCGGCTCAAGCGCGATCACCGATGAGTCGTTAAGGACCGGGGCCGGGTCGAACGCGATGGTTGGCGCGTCATCAGAGGGCCCGGCTAGGCTGGACACGACCGTGACTAATTCGGTGATCTCTTCGAGACCTTTCAGCCGGACGTCGCCGATCATCACATCGTCGCTTGGATCATCCAGCCGCCGCATGACCTCATAGGGCGTGCAGAACTCGTCGCCGAAGACCGGACGGTGCATGGCGCAATCCTCGCCCACGGCGACCGAGATCGCATGATCCGCCGTGCTCTTGCCCGTGAAAAGCCAGGATCCGCCGCCGACCGCGAGGGACGCGACTTCCAACATCGGCGGCAGAGCGCAGCCGGACAGGCAGACGCTGACGCACGCCGCCAGCCCGACCCGGCGCGCCGGCCGCCCCCCAATTCTTGTAAAAGACGAACCCATCGCGCCGATATCCCCCAACTCGGCGCGCTGGACGGCGCGCATGGCTGTCCCCTCAACCCGACTACTATGAAGCCTAGCTTCGGGTCCATTGAGCACAAAGCGTAGAAACGCGACCGCCAACATGCGGGCGGATTTGCCGCGGTGCGCCGCGCGGCGCCTTGCGACCGCACTGCGCTTCGCTCGCGTTGCTTCTCCGGACATGCGCCGTCGAACGGGTCGTCTTTGACGCGGCGGCGGCGGGCGGCTAGATCATGCGCGATACCGCTGAACTCCAACAAAGGACCCAACGATGGACGCCGACGCGCTGCGGGCCATGCAGGCCCCGATCAAAGCCAACCTGAAGGACAATCCGGAGGCCGGCCGCATCATGCTGAAAGCCGAAGGTCACTTGGGCGACGGGATCGCCTGCAAGATCGACACGGGCAAGGCGATCGCAGAAGCCGGCCTGCATCCGGCGACCGGCGGCGACGGCACGCAGCTCTGCTCGGGCGACATGCTGTTGGAGGCCTTGGTCGCCTGCGCCGGCGTCACCCTGAAGGCGGTGGCGACAGCGCTGGACATCCCGATCCGGGACGGCGCCGTGCGGGCCGAGGGCCTGCTCGATTTCCGCGGCACGCTGGGCGTCGATCGCGAGGCCGCGGTCGGGTTCGAGTCGATCAGCCTGACATTCGATCTGGACACGGATGCGGACGAGGCGCAGCTGGCGACGCTGCACAAACTGACCGAACGCTATTGCGTGGTGCTGCAGACGATCACCGGAAACGCGCCGGTCGAAAGCCGCATCGCGACCCACTGATCTCAGCGCCCGCGCGACCCGGCGATTTCCCGCCGGGAACGCTTGCATTGCCGCGGCACAGACCCTATACACCGCCGTCCGCGCGGCATTGGGGCCGTGCGGCGCTCCTTGCCGATCGACTGCGCCCTCAGAGGCGTTTGGTGCGGTCGGTTGGATCCAGGCGGCGGGTTGGGCGGGTCATTTCGGACCTCTGAATACCGCGCTGGATCGTGAGAAAGCCAAAAGGAGAGACAATTGGCGAATTACGAAACCGTGTTCATTGCACGGCAGGACGTGTCGTCCGCGCAGGTTGAAGCGCTGGCCGACGGCTATGCCGAGCATATCAAGAACCACAATGGGACCCTGTCGCGCCGCGAATATTGGGGCCTGCGCAACCTGGCCTATCGGATCCGCAAGAACCGTAAGGGCCACTATGTCCTGTTCAACTACGACGCCGCGCCGGACGTGGTAGCCGAGATGGAGCGCCAGATGCGCCTGTCCGAGGACGTGCTGCGCTATATGACCGTGCGGACCGAAGACCTGCCGGAAGAGCCCAGCGTCGTCATGCAGCGCCGCGAAGAGCGTGGCCGGGGCGGCGACCGGGGCGATCGGCGCCCGCGCCGCGACTTCCGCGACGACAAGCCGCGCGATGATCGGCCCCGCGACGACAGGCCCCGGGACGATCGACCCCGTGAGGCGAGAACTGAGAAAGGAGCCGAATGATGAACACCCGTCCCTTCGGCCGCCGGCCGTTCTTCCGCCGCAAAAAAAGCTGCCCGTTCTCCGGCCCCAACGCGCCGGTGATCGACTATAAGGACATCAAACTGCTTCAGCGCTATGTCTCTGAACGCGGCAAGATCGTCCCCTCGCGGATCACCGCGGTCAGCGTCAAGAAGCAACGCAAACTGTCCCAGGCCATCAAACGCGCCCGGTATCTCGGTTTGCTGCCCTACACGATCGATTAAGGGGAGCGCGGGATATGGAACTCATTCTCTTGGAGCGGGTCGAGAAACTCGGCCAAATGGGCGATGTCGTGAAGGTCAAGCCGGGCTTCGCGCGCAATTTCCTGCTGCCGCAAGGCAAGGCGCTGCGCGCGACCGAGGCGAACCGCAAACGGTTCGAGACCGAACGCGCGCAGCTTGAGGCGCAGAACCTGGAACGCAAACAGGAAGCGGACTCGGTCGCCGAAAAGATGGCCGACATGAGTGTCGTGATCATCCGCGCCGCCTCCGAATCCGGCCAGCTCTACGGCTCGGTCAACGGCCGCGATATCGCGGAAGCGGTGTCGGACGCCGGCGTCAGCGTGACACGGACGCAGGTCGTCATCGACCGGCCGATCAAGACCTTGGGCATTTTTGATCAGACCATCCGTCTGCATCCGGAAGTCTCGGTCGCGATCAGCATCAATGTCGCGCAATCGGCCGAAGAAGCCGAAGCCCAAGCCGACCGCGTCGCCCGCGGCGAACCGGCCCTCCTGACCGCCGCCCTGGCGGACCAGCAAGAAGCCGCCGAAATCGCCGCCGAACACGCCGCCGCCATGGCCGCCGTCGCGGCGGAAGTGGAAGCCGAGGAAGAAGCCGCCGCCGCTGAAGAGGCTGGAGCGGACGGTGAGGCAGAAGAAGGCGACAAGCCAGCCGAGTGACGGCAAGGCGCCATCGCTGAAGTTATGAGAAACCCCGCCTTACCGGCGGGGTTTTTCTTTAGATACCACGTAGCGCGCAGTTCCAGGTGCCGCATCAACCAAACCGCCCTGAGAAAACAAACGCGTTTGAAACGTGCTGATCTGCGTGACCAGAGAAAGCGCGACGATTCAACTATTGACTCTTCTGTTTCACAACGATATTTTCTGAAACAGAAAGGAATCTACATGAGTGTTATAGAATTTCCAAAGCAACAAAGAGCTTTCCAACCAGTCGGTCACTACATACGCCTAGGTGACAGCAGCTATAAAAAGGTCGCTGACTTAGTCGCAGCTGGTGTAATCACCAGCAAGCGATTCGTCGTCAACGGCTCAAAGATCAAGTTCCTAAAGAGCACCATTCAAATGCTCCAAGGACTGGGAGCAGAAGTTGTTCTTGATCCTAGGACAATTGAACTGTCATCACTAAACAAGTGCGGTGGACACGCTGCTAGTGCACCGTGGGCAGCCAAACACCATGGGGCAGCACTGCAACCGGACGTATTCCGCCCAGGACACCCATCTGACATCTATGGCGCCATTGCGCGTACGGCCGTGGAATACGGCGTAGACGCGGTGCTGGCTCCAACACATTTCTTGGCCGACCCCGATTTCAGTGATTGGTACATACTCGATATGGAAGGATGTTCGCTTCTAAGGAATGCACTAGATCGTGAAGGCGGCAATGACATAGCTTTAGACTATTTGCTAGCCGCACGACTCCAAGATTTAAGCGATCAAACCCTCCGTGCCAAACTGATGACTGACCTGCCCAATCTACCGATTGAAGTGCTTTGGGTCCGGGGATCAATGACTTCACCGGACAAGAGCCCTGCCAATGCAGTTCAGTTGATCCGGGCACTTGCAGCTTTGCATAACCTTGGCATGCCAATAGTCATGGACCACGTGGGAGGACTCGCAGGGGAAGCACTCCTAGCAATGAACGTTGTTTCGGCTATCTCACATGGCTACGGCGAACACACGTCGTTCGTAACGTCGAACTGGAACAGGCCCCCGAAGAAGCGTGATCCCGGCAGCGAGAAGCCAATGGGACGCGCAAAACGGGTGGGATTATCTAATCTGGGTCAGTCGTTTACAACCAAAGAAACACGAGTATTACTGTCCGCACATCGCGCGAAGACCTTTCTTCTGCCAAACGACCGAAACGTTTTACCAAACGGAATCGACGGACTTCTTGAGGATCCACGTCGCTTCAATGCAGCCGACGGACGACAACGTATAGAGAAAATCGATTCGATTCCTACGGCAAACAGGCCAACCTATTTCTGTGAAGAGAGAATGAGTGAAATAGTCGCAACGGCGAAAGCCGCACAAAAACTGAAACCGAAACCCGCTGTTGCCGAAGAGTGTAGAGTTGATCTAGCGAAATTGCAGGCTCGGATAATTCAACACAGGCTGAAGTCGGAACAGCTAAAGGATACTTTTGAAGAAATCGCACTCGACCATAGTGAAAGAGTCGCACCCGTAAGAGCGATTGGGGCGCCAAGGGTAAGTCAAGCGCACCCAAAATCGGGAAGCGCATAATGACTTCAACCGCGATTTCGCGAAGCATCAGTGAGTTGGAGACGATCGGCGGGTTGAACGGGACGGACATCGCCAACGTCACGGATGTGTCCAAGGCGACCGTGTCCCGGTGGCGCAGTGGTGTAAAACGGCCGCAGCCGGCGAGCGAACGGGTGCTATCCGACCTGATCTATGTCGTGAAACGGCTCGACGATTACTACGCGAATGACGAAATCCGGATGTGGCTCTATGCGCGTCATCCGCAACTCGAGGGTCAGCGCGCCATCGACCTGATCCACGCCGGCCGCGTCGAGGATGTCTTCCGGGTTCTGGATCGGCTGGACGCGGACGGGTATCTCTAGCTTATGGCGGCCAGCCCCAGAGACCTGGCCCTGATCGATACGCTTGAGCAGCTCGAGACCCAGTCTTTCGAAGCCAATGTCTGGCGCGTCACACGGGAAGACCGCGATCCGACCCTTTTCTCCAGCGGCGGAAACCGATGGGACGATGGGAGTTTCGAGGTTCTTTACACCTCGGTCCAGCGGGAAGGCGCGCTGGCGGAGATGCGGTTCCACCTAACGCGCGGCCAACCCATCGCGCCGTCAAAGATTCGCTACCGGCTGCATGAGTTGTCCGTCAAACTCGATGGCGTCCTCAACCTGACGGACCCCGAATTACTCGGTCGGCTTGGCATCGATATGGGCAATTTCGGACGCTTGCCCTATCTCGACCGCCATGGCGAGTACGAGACCTGCCAGGAAGTAGCCGAAGCCGTTCATTTCCTGGGCTCGAACAGTCCCGATGACCCTTCGGCGATCCTCGTCCCGAACGCGCGGCACGACAGTCACAATCTCGTGCTCTTCGCCGACTACGTCCCCCACGAGGCGATCACGCAGGTGCAGGACCATGGGTTGATCGATTTGCGATAGTCGTGCGGGTCCTCACAAAGAAGCGCCTCGCGCGGAGTGTTCTCCTCAAGGCTTTTACCATCCGCCAAGGCGCCCGCGTCATTTCCCGCACGCCAAACTGCGGCTACCAGCGTCACTCCGCCAGTTTCTTGGTATGGCTGGCGCCCCAGTCTCTCATGGAGAGGAGGACGGCCTCTAGGCTTCTGCCATAATCCGTCAGGCTGTACTCTACTTTTGGCGGCACCTCGGGATAGACCTCGCGATGGATGATCTCGTCGCGCTCCAGTTCCCGCAGTTGCTGGGTCATCATTTTCTGGGTGGCGTCCGGCACCTGCCGGCGCAGTTCGCCGAACCGTAATGTGCCCTCTTCCATGAGTTTGAAAAGGATCACGGGCTTCCAGCGCCCGCCGATGACCGCCAGCGTCGCTTCGACCGAACAGCCGAACGGCTTGTCATGCTGCGCGTCGCTTGTATTCTTCATCCTATAGTTTCCTTTTTGATACTACCATACAAAAAAGTGGGTTCTTGCTGATGAAGTTACAATAGTTATCTATGCGCCTCAACAGTCAGATCACAGTGACCAAAGGAGAGCGCAGATGAAAGCGATGATGATCCCCGCGTTGGGGAGCGAGATCGAGTTCCAAGAACTGACCCTGGACGACCCGGCGCCGGGGCCGGGCCAAGTTCTGATTTCCGTCAGGGCGGCCAGCATCAATGTCGTGGACACAAAGATCCGCGGCGGTATGGATGCGATCGCCCCAGACGACCCGATTGTCCTGGGCTGTGACGTCGCTGGAACCGTCCTGGCCGTTGGCGAAGGCGTCGAGCGCTTCGCCGTCGGGGATAAGGTCTATGGCTGCGCCGGCGGCATCAAGGGGAGCGGCGGCGCTTACGCCACTATGATGGTGGCGGACGCCCGTTTGCTCGCCCCCATGCCGGCCAATCTGGATTTCAAACAGAGTGCGGCGTTGCCTCTGGTGGCCATCACCGCCTGGGAAGCGCTGGTCGACCGGGCCAAGGTCGCGCCCGGCGAAAAGGTGCTGATCCATGGCGGTACGGGCGGCGTCGGCCATATCGCGATTCAATTGGCGAAGGCCCTAGGCGCGATTGTGCATGCCACCGTGTCGACGCAGGAAAAAGCCGACATCGCACTCAAGCTCGGCGCGGACGAAGTGTTCCTGTATCCGGAGCTTTCCGTCGCCGACTATGTCGAGAGCGGCACGGCGGGCGCGGGCTACGACGTGGTTTTCGATACGGTCGGCGGCGACAATATCGCCCCGTCGCTCGACGCGATCGCGATCAATGGACGGTGCGTCACCATCGTATCGCTGGAAAGCGCCCCCGATCTTTCCCCATTGCATGTCAAGAACGCCACGCTTCATGTGGTCTTCATGCTGATCCCGCTTCTGACAGGCGTCGGCAGAGAAGCCCACGGGCGCATTCTGGAGAAACTCGCAAACATGGTGGAGGCCGGCATGGTTGCGCCGCTGATCGACGAGACCGTCTTCGCGCTCTCAGATGTGGGAGCGGCCCACGATCGTTTGCTGTCCGGCAAGGCCATCGGCAAAGTCGTCGTGGAGGTATCGTGATGGGTGTCGGGGCCGAGAAGCTCATCCTCATCGCGTCCATCGTCGCAGAGGATGAGAACCGGGACTTCATACTACGTGCGCTGCGCGCCCTTCTCTCGCCAACCAGGAACGAAGCGGGTTGCGAACGCTACGATCTGGTTGTGTCCGATGAAGATCCCAACCGTTTTCTGATGATTGAAACATGGGCTTCCCGCGGCGCGTGGCTGGCGCATATGGAAACCGAGCATATCGCGGACTTCCGCGAAAAAACACGGGATCGGATCGCATCCTTCGAACTCGAACACCTGAAGTCAATTCCCGCCGCGTGATCGCAGCGCCCGACACCCAAAGAAAAAGCCCCGCGCGATGCATTCGCTGCGGGGCTTTTGTCATCCGCCAGGGTGACAAGAGACTCTTTTTGCTGGTTGCGCCGACAGGGCTCGGTCGGTATCCGGCAAGGTCGCCATCAGTGTGTCGGGACGAGCGCCGACGCCAATAAACGCATTCTCATCGTCCCCGTCTTTGTGGATGATGAAAATCGGGACTGGTCCGAGGAGCACGGCGAGACCAGGTCTACACCGCAAACGACGGGAGCGCCGCGCTCGCTGTGGACCGTCCCTCCGTCCCGCCTACCTGGCGACCTCAACGCCGCTCATCACGAAGGCGGCGTTGCTCTTGAGCGCCTTGGCGAGCATCGACTTGAATTGCGACGCCATCATGGGCGAAATCAGCCAGCCCAAGAAACCCATGCCGGGCGTAAACGCCATCGTCATCCTGACCTGTGTCCGGTCCGCACCCGCCGCCGACAATTCAAGCGTCGCCTTTGCGGAGCGGATAGGAACGGTCGCCTCATAAATGTCGATCACCATCCGGTGCGGGGGATCGTAGGCCACGATCTTTTCGCGGACGAACTGTTTCCCGTTGGCGGACAGATCGCATTGGCGGCGCGCGCCAACGCCCGAGTGCGCGCTTCCGGCCAGTAGACGCGAAGCCATAATGCCCGGGTGAAACCGGGCCACTTCACCAAAATTGTCCCAACTGGCCCACACCTTGTCGAGCGATGCGCCGACGGTTTCTTCAACGATTACTGTCTTCATTGTCATTTCCTTTCGGTTTCATCGATGCTTTTGCTACTCGGGCTGCGATTGCCGCCCGAACTGCGCCGGATCGAACGCCGGAAGAAGCACGACATTGTTGATGCTGGCCGCGCGCGTGCGGATCGGCACGAACTGGGCCTGGTAGGCGTCGTCCTTGTAGAACCTATCGAAGTCGGCCTGGGTTTCGAACCGCATCAGAACGGTCCAGTTGCTGTCCCAGGCGCCCTCGACCACGGTCGGCGCCGGCGATACGGCCAAGACAAGCGCGCTCGTCTCACCAAGCAGCGCCGCCGTCCCGGGGACGTACTCATTTTGGAAGGCCTCCATGTCGTCGACCTTCAATTGCGCAATGAAGTAGACATCATCCAGGTCCGCCGCAGTCTGCTCGCGGGCGAACAGGTCTTGGGCCGAGCCCGTAGATGGCGCCACCGTCGAGAGCGCAAGCAATATGGAAAGAGCGATCTTTTTCATGCCACACCTCCCATGCGTTTGATCATGTCGTTGAACATCATGTCCGCCGCTTCACGAAACATCGGCGCGGCGCTGTCGGGCAGCAGATCCGTTGTCCAGATCACGCGCGCGCGCCCGCCGTCGTCGCTGACGACGATCGACGCGGCATGCTCGGTAATCGGGAAAGGCGAGGAATGCACCCGATAGGCGACCCGGCGCAAGTCGTGATCGACCGAAAGAATACTCTCTTCCAGAGTCTGACCATCCGCCATGCGGCACGTCCTATGATCGCCCTCAACCACACTTTCAATGATCATGCCGGTCAATGCCGGGACGTTGCCGATATCGGACACGATGTCCCATACCTCGGCGACCGGCGCGCGCAGGGTCGCTGTCTTTGTTATGGTGGCCACTTGGTTTCTCCTTTCTGTCAATGTGATGTGACCAAGGCTATCGTGGCTTCCTAAGAGCAAAAATACCGTATAATAGACCAACATGGTGCAAAAACACTCCAGTTGGCTGAGCTGGGACGGGATGCAGGCGATCCTCCTTGTCGCCCGCTACGGTACAGTCAGGGCCGCCGCTGCGGAACTCGGCGTCGCACACACGACCCTCGCCCATCGGATAAGGGTCGCCGAAAAGGCCATGGGCGTGTCGGCCTTCGTGAAGTCGGTGCGGGGATACACATTAACCGACGAGGGCGCCCGCATCATCGAACATGCTGAGCGTATGGCCACGGAGTCGGAGGCGTTGACGCGGTTCCTGGACGACGCGGGCCACGAAGCCGCCGGTCCTGTCACTGTTTCAATGAATGCAAGCCTTCTCGCGCACGTCGCGGCGGAGGCGGTCGGTGTGTTGCACGCCCGCCATCCAGAGATCACCTTGAATTTCGCCCTCGGAGATGGCTTTGCCGATCTCGATCAACGGGAGTCAGATATCGTTCTGCGGCTGCAGAATTCACCAATGCCCTCCCTGTTTGGCAGAAGGCTGTGCCAAGCGCGGTCCACCGTATACGCGTCGCGCCAAGCAGCAGAAGCTCTCAAGGACGGAGTAGATCCCCTGCCCGTCGTCGGCTGGGACGACGCCTCTGTCGTCGCGCCGATCTATGCATCGCTTGGGTTCAGGCAAGTGCGCATCGTTGCGACCGTCTCTGACATCCAGTCTCAACTTGCCATTGCTCTGTCGCTCCCGGCGGCTGTGGAGCTGCCCTGTTATGTCGGCGACGCCCAACCCGACCTTGTCCGCCTATCGCCAAACCGTTTGCGGGAACTGAATGCGCTGTGGATCCTGACACATGAGAGCCTGCGCAAGTCGCCGCGGATCAGAGCGGCCTTCGAAGCCCTCGCGACGGCTGCACTGGCTCGGAAAGACCTGATCGAAGGCGTTTCGATATAGGCGAAACATCACCGCCGAAGCCGCCCTCAAGCGAACAGTCGATCGGGTCGCCTCCTTCGAACTCGAACACCTGAAGTCGATTCCCGCCGCGTGATCGCAGCGCCCGACGCCCAAAGAAAAAGCCCCGCGCGACAGGTTCGCCGCGGGGCTTTTGTCATCCGCCAGGGTGACAAGAAACTCTTGGTTATTCCTACGCCACGAGGGCGCGATTGGTTCACATTGGGCGCACCGGAATTGGCTTGAGGCCTATTCCTCGTCGTCGGCCTCGACATCCTGGGTCGGGCCGGAATCCTGGCCCTTGGCGTCCGCATCACGGTCGACCAATTCGATCATCGCCATCGGCGCGTTGTCGCCATAGCGAAAGCCGGCCTTCAGCACGCGGGTATAGCCGCCTGGACGGTCGGTGTAGCGCTCGGCCAGATCACCGAACAGCTTGGCCACCATGGCGTCGTCGCGCAGTTGCGCAAAGGCCTGTCTGCGGCGGTGCAGACCGCCCTTCTTGCCCAGCGTGATCAGCCGATCGACAACGCCACGCAGCTCTTTCGCCTTTGGCAGGGTCGTGTTGATCTGCTCGTGCTTGATCAGCGCGTTGGCCATATTGGCGAACATGGCTTTGCGGTGGGATGCGGTGCGGTTCAGCTTCCGCTTGGCCATACGATGGCGCATGTCTGGTCTCCTTGCTTCTTACTGTTGGCCGCCGGTCGCCTATCTTGTTCTTGCTTGGCTACAGCCGACGGTGGAGCGCTGTCGCGGGAACTGTGGCGGTCCCCCAACAGCCGTTAGAACGGCTCTTCGAGCCGCTTGGCCATGTCTTCGATATTCTCCGGCGGCCAACCGGTGATTTCCATGCCCAGCGCCAGCCCCATCTGGGTCAGCACTTCCTTGATCTCGTTCAGCGACTTACGGCCGAAGTTCGGCGTCCGCAGCATTTCGCTTTCGGTCTTCTGAACAAGATCGCCGATATAGACGATATTGTCGTTCTTCAAGCAGTTGGCCGAGCGCACGCTCAGCTCCAGCTCGTCAACCTTGCGCAGCAGGTTGCGGTTGAAGGGCAGCTCGGCGGCGCCGCTTTCCTCGACGCGCTGTTGCGGCTCTTCGAAATTGATGAAGATCTGCAACTGATCCTGCAGGATGCGGGCGGCCAGCGCGATCGCGTCTTCCGGCGTCACCGCGCCGTTGGTCTCAATCGACATGGACAGCTTGTCATAGTCGGTGACCTGGCCGACGCGGGTGTTGTCGACCTTGTAGCTGACCTTGCGGACCGGGCTGAAGATCGAGTCGACCGGGATCAGGCCGATCGGGGCGTCTTCCGGACGGTTCTGGGCGGCGGGGATATAGCCTTTGCCTGAGGCGACGACGAATTCGATGTTCAGCGACGCGCCCTTATCCATGGTGCAGATCACCAAGTTCGGGTTCATCACCTCGATATCCGGACCCGTCTCGATCATGCCGGCGGTGACTTCCGCCGGTCCTTCGACCGCCAGCCGCATCCGCTTGGGCCCGTCGCCATGCATGCGCAGCGCCAAGGCCTTCACGTTCAGAACGATGTCGGTCACATCCTCGCGGACGCCCGGGATCGAGGAGAATTCATGCAATACACCGTCGATCTGGATCGAGGACACCGCCGCCCCTTGCAGCGAGGACAACAGGATCCGGCGCAGGGCGTTGCCGAGAGTCATGCCGAAACCGCGCTCTAGCGGCTCGGCGACCAGGGTCGCGGTGCGTTTCGGATCGGCCCCGGGGGAGACTTCCAATTTGGTCGGCTTGATCAGGGATTGCCAATTGCGTTGTACGGCGGCGGAGGTTTCGCTCATTCACATCTCACCGGCGCTTGAAACCGGCGTCCCTTGTCATCAACAGGCGGCTCCCGTTGAGAATCCAACAACCGAACGGCCGGGAGCGGACCGTGCGGCGGCGCGCCAGGCGTCTTAGACGCGGCGACGCTTGCGCGGACGGCAGCCGTTATGCGGAATCGGCGTGACGTCCTTGATGGCGGTGATCGTGAAACCGACCGACTGCAGCGCGCGCAGCGCCGACTCGCGTCCGGAGCCGGGGCCCTTCACATTCACTTCCAGGGTCTTCATGCCGTGATCGGCGGCCTTCTTGCCGGCGTCCTCGGCGGCGATCTGCGCCGCATAGGGGGTCGATTTCCGGCTGCCTTTGAAGCCTTGCATCCCGGCGCTCGACCAGGAGATCGCATTCCCCTGAACGTCGGTGATGGTGATCATCGTGTTGTTGAAGGACGCATTCACATGGGCGATGCCCGACGTGATGTTCTTTTTCTCGCGACGCTTGCGAACAGGAGCGCGTGCCATAGTGCTTTCCACCTAATTGACGGCCCGACGCCCGTGGGCGAGCGTCTCTTGAAGACCGTTTACGCCCGACACGGTTCCGTTCCGCGCGCCGGGCCAAAGTTCAAATCCAGAGGCCTATTTCTTCTTACCGGCGATGGCCTTGGCCGGGCCCTTGCGGGTCCGCGCGTTGGTGTGCGTGCGCTGGCCGCGCACTGGCAGACCCTTGCGATGACGCAACCCGCGGAAGCAGCCCAAATCCATCAGGCGTTTGATATTCATCGCGACTTCGCGGCGCAGGTCGCCTTCGACCATGTAATCGGAGTCGATCGCTTCCCGAATGCGCGCCACCTCGTCTTCCGACAGAGAGTTCACGCGGGTCGATGGGTCAATCCCGGTCTTCGCCAGAATTTGCTTGGCGAAATGCGGGCCGATGCCGTGAATATAGGTCAGCGCGATCACAACGCGCTTGTTGGTCGGGATGTTCACACCCGCGATACGTGCCATCGTCTCAAATCCTTGTCTGACCGTCGAACCGCCCGTGGCGTCCCGTTCCGGTCCAATTCTCATCCCGTCCGACGCAGCCCGGCTGCGTCACTACAAATAAGCCGGCGGCGCGCCCGCACAACGCGGACCGCTGACGACTTTCACACAGGCGGGGTCCCTTTCGGGATGATCGCGCTATTTCCAGGCCCTCAAGGTCGCCCCGGAACAGCGCGCGGAGTATACGGATCGCGCCTCGCCTGTCAACGCGCCGAAGGGCGGTAATCCCACCGCCTCGAAACATCCGAAAGGCCTAGAATAACGCCCGTTCCGCTCCCGTTCCGCCGTATCACTTACCCGATCCGCCCAAGAGGCCGGATCAGCCCACCGCCCGGCGGATATCCGCCGACACTTCTTCGATCGACCGCATGCCGTCGACCTTCTTCAACAAGCCCCGCGCCTCATAATAGGGCAGCACCGGCGCAGTTTGATCGCGGAAGACCTGAAGCCGGTTTTTCAGGGTCTCCTCGTTATCGTCGGCGCGGCGCTCCGCCTCGGGCGTCTTCGAGACCCGGTCGTGCATGCGGTTGACCAGTTCCTGCTCGTCGACCGTCAGTTCGATCGTCACATCGATCGCCCGGCCCATCTTCTCCAGCAGCGCGCTCAGACCCTCGGCCTGAGCGACCGTCCGCGGGAATCCGTCCAGAATGGCGCCCTTGGCGCAATCCGGCTGACCCAGGCGCTCTTCGATCACGCCGAGCATCGTCTCATCATCCACCAGGTCGCCGCGATCCATGATCGCCTTGGCGCGCAGGCCGATTTCCGTCCCGGCGCGCACAGCGGCGCGCAACATGTCGCCGGTGGAGAGCTGCACAAGGCCATGCTCTTCCTCAATAATCTTCGCCTGGGTGCCCTTCCCCGCCCCCGGCGGCCCGAACATGATGATCATCATCGACGACGCCCCCTCAGTTTCGACTTTTTGACAAGTCCTTCATATTGATGCGCCAGCAAGTGACTTTGGATTTGCGCCACCGTATCCATCGTCACCGTCACGCAGATCAGTAGGCTGGTGCCGCCGAAATAGAACGGCACCGCATATTGCGAGATCAGCAGTTCCGGCAAGGCGCAGACCGCCGCCAGATACAGCGCGCCGACCGCCGTCAGCCGTGTCAGAACGTAATCGAGATATTCCGCCGTGTTCTTGCCGGGGCGTATGCCGGGCACAAAGCCGCCGTATTTCTTCAGATTGTCCGCCGTGTCCTCAGGGTTGAACACGACCGCCGTGTAGAAGAAGGCGAAGAAAATGATCATGCCGATATAAAGCGCGAGATAGAGCGGCTGGCCGTGCCCAAGAAGCGCCGTGATCTCGTTCAACCAGCCCGGCCCCTGACCGCCGCTGAAATTGGCGATCGTCAAAGGCATCAGCAGGAGCGAACTGGCGAAAATCGGTGGAATGACACCCGGCGTGTTGATCTTCAACGGCAGATGCGAGCTCTCGCCGCCGAACATCTTGTTGCCGACTTGGCGCTTCGGATACTGAACCAGGATCCGGCGCTGGGCGCGCTCGATAAACACGATGAAGGCGACGACCGCCACCGCCATCACCAGAAGGATCAAGATGAACGCGGTGGAAAGCGCGCCGGTGCGGCCCAGTTCCAGCGTACCGGCGAGCGCGCCTGGCAGGCCGGCCACGATGCCGGCGAAGATGATCAAAGAAATTCCGTTCCCGACGCCGCGCTGGGTGATCTGTTCGCCCAGCCACATCAGGAACATGGTGCCGCCGACGAGCGTGATCACGGCGGAGGCGCGGAAGAACAGGCCTGGATCGAAAACCGCGCGCGACCCGCTCGAATCGGTGACGCCTTCAAGGCCCACGGCGATGCCATAGGCCTGAACCGAGGCCAGCACGACGGTCAGATAGCGGGTATATTGATTGATCTTCTTTCGGCCGCTTTCGCCTTCCTTCTTCAGCCGCTCCAGTTCTGGAGACACCGCCGTCATCAACTGCATGATAATCGCAGCGGAGATATACGGCATGATGTTCAGGGCGAAGATCGACATCCGGCTGACCGCGCCGCCAGCGAACGTGTCGAACATGCCCAGAATGCCGCTCGACTGTTGTTCGAACAGTTCCGTCAGAACCGTGGAATCGATCCCGGGGAGCGGGATGTAAGTGCCGATACGGTAAACGACCAGGGCGCCGAGGGTGAACCAGATGCGCTTCTTAAGCTCGGTCGCCTTGGCCAGCGTTCCGAAGTTGAAATTAGCGGCAAGTTGTTCAGCAGCCGAAGCCATATATCCAAACCCTGTTCGCGGCGCGACCGAGGTCGCTGATCGACGGTCCGGCCATTTCCGGGACGCCGCGGCCGCAACGCCCCTGTGGCCCTGTCGAGACGTCTAGATTAGTTGGCGTCCCGGTTTTTCATTGCAAGGTGACGGCGCTTCTTCGAGGCCGGCTTCTCGACCGCTTCCGGCAGGGCGACCGAGCCGCCCGCCTTCTCGACCGCCGCGACCGCCGCTTTGCTGGCCTTGGCCGCCTCAATGGTCAACGCGACCGAAACCTCACCTTTGGCCAGGATCTTCAGACCGTCATGTTCCTTTTGGATCACGCCCGCCTCGATCAGGGCGGCGGCGTTCACCGGCTGTTTCGGGTCCAGCTTTTTCGCATCGACCGCTTGCTGCAGGCGCGACAGGTTCACGACCGCATAAACCTTGCGGAAATTATAGTTGTTGAACCCGCGCTTCGGCAGACGGCGATAAAGCGGCATCTGGCCGCCTTCGAAGCCCTTGATCGAGACGCCCGAGCGCGACTTCTGACCCTTGACCCCACGGCCGGCGGTCTTGCCCTTGCCGGAACCGATGCCGCGCCCGACACGGGTGCGGGCCTTCACGGCGCCGGGATTGTCCGATAATTCGTTGAGTTTCATCGCCCAAATCTTCCTTCTACTCACGACAAGGGAGGGTGCGGCCCATTACGACCCCGCGGCCCTCCATATCCCTTGCCGTAACGCCATGCACTTAAACGCCCGCGTTTCAGCTCGCTTCGTCGACCTTCACCATATGGCGCACTTTCCGGATCATGCCGCGGATCGACGGCGTATCCTCAAGCTCCCGGGTCCGGCCGATCTTGTTCAGGCCAAGCCCGATCAAGGTGTCACGTTGGCTCTTCTCACGGCGGATCGGACTGCCCGTCTGGGTCACCCGAAGCGTCTTTTTATCGGCCATCGTCTTGGTCTCCAGTCACTAAGAGTGGCCGCGGCTTAAGCCGCCGCCTCTTCGGATTTTTCGTCGCGGCGGCCGACAATGTCGGACACTTTCTTGCCGCGGCGGGCGGCGACCATGCGGGGCGAATTGGAATTCTTCAGCCCTTCAAACGCCGCCTTGATCATGTTGTAGGGGTTGGACGAACCGGTCGATTTCGCGACGACGTCCTGCACGCCCAGAGCCTCGAACACCGCCCGGGTCGGACCGCCGGCGATGATGCCAGTTCCGGCGGGCGCGGCGCGCATCACCACGACCCCGGCGCCGAAACGGCCCTGGACGTCGTGATGCAGGGTGCGGCCGTCGCGCAACGGCACGCGCACCATGGTCTTCTTGGCGCTTTCGGTCGCCTTGCGGATCGCTTCCGGCACTTCCCGAGCCTTGCCGTGGCCGTAGCCGACCTTGCCCCGTCCGTCGCCGACGACGACCAGCGCGGCGAAGCCGAACCGGCGGCCGCCCTTCACAACCTTCGCGACACGATTGATCGCCACCAGCTTCTCGACGAGATCCGGCTCGTCGCGATCACGATCCCGATTGCGGTCATCTCTTGGTCCACGCGCCATCGTCTTTATCCCTTTAGAACGTCAAACCGGCTTCGCGCGCCGCATCGGCCAGGGCCTTGACCCGACCGTGATAGCGATAGCCGCCGCGATCGAACACAACCTGTTCGACGCCCGCCGCCTTTGCGCGTTCCGCCACTAGTTTCCCAATCTCGGCGGCCGCCTCGACGGTGCCGCCCGATTTCTTCGCCCGCAGATCCGGTTCCAGCGACGAGGCGGCGGCGAGAGTCGCGCCGGCCAGATCGTCGATGACCTGAGCGTAGATCTGTTTGTTCGACCGGTGCACATGCAGGCGCGGCCGTCCGGCGGCGGTCTTCTTCACCTGATAGCGCGTCCGGCGGCGCCGGCGCTGAAAAAGTTCCTTCGACGTCAACATGTCGTTTGTCCTTGCGTTGGGGCCATGGATCAGCCCGCCAAGCGCCCGCCGTCACAGCGACCGCCCACGGGCCGAAAGCATCCCTACTTCTTCTTCCCTTCCTTACGGAGGATGGTTTCGTCGGTGTAGCGCAAGCCTTTCCCCTTATAGGGCTCCGGCGGGCGATAGCCGCGAATGTTGCTGGCGATCTGACCGACGCGCTGTTTGTCCGCGCCGCTGACCGCGATCACATTGCCCCGGTCGCCTTCGATCGCGATTTTCACGTCGGACGGGATCGGGAAGTTCACGTCATGGCTGAAGCCGAGCTGCAATTTCAGGGTCGAGCCCTGAACCTGCGCGCGATAGCCGACGCCGTTCACTTCCAAGCGTTTGGTGAAGCCCTCAGACGCGCCGACCACGGCGTTGTTGATCAACGCCCGCGTCATGCCCCAATGCTGCCGCGCCTTCTTGGTCTGGTTGATCGGCGTGACGGTGACGACATTGTCCGCGACCTCAACCGACACATAGTCGGAGAGCGGAACCTCTTGTTCGCCGTTCTTACCCTTCGCCTTGAGCAAGCCCTCGACGACGGAAATCTCGACGCCGCTCGGGATGCTGACCGGATATTTACCAACGCGTGACATCGCCTCGCACCTTTTCAATTCATCTATCCGGGCCGCGCGCCGAGACTTAAGCCTCGCGCGCCGCCAGCCGGATTAGTAGACGCGGCAGAGAACCTCGCCGCCGACATTGTTGTCGCGGGCTTCCGCATCCGACATCACGCCCTTCGGCGTCGACAGGATGGAGATGCCCAGACCGTTATAGATCCGGCCCAGATCCTTGATCCCGGAATAAACGCGGCGGCCCGGCTTGGACACGCGCGCGATTTCCCGGATGACCGGCTCGCCGTCGAAATATTTCAGTTCGACATTCAGTTCGTTCACGCCCTTGCGCATTTCGGCGCTGGAATAGCCGCGGATATAGCCTTCGCGCTGCAGCACGTCGAGCACATGCGCCCGAAGCTTGCTGGCCGGCACCGGCACCGTCGCCTTCTTCGCCATCTGACCGTTGCGGATGCGGGTCAGCATATCGCCCAATGGATCGCTCATCGACATGGGTCTTGATCCTTCTTACCAGCTGGATTTCACGACGCCGGGAATCTGACCCGACGAGGCCAAATCGCGCAGCGCGATACGGGAAATCCGGAATTTACGGTAGTAGCCTTTCGGCCGGCCGGACACCTCACAACGGTTGTGAATCCGGACCGGGCTGGCGTTTTTCGGCAGCTTGTTCAGCGACATCGCCGCGGCGAAGCGCTCTTCCGCCGGTAGGGTCTTGTCATGCAGGATCGCCTTCAGCGCGGCGCGCCGTTTCGACGCTTTTTTGACCATGCGCTCGCGCTTCGCGTTGCGCTCGACAGAACTTTTCTTAGCCATTGTCCTGTGCTCCCGTCAGTTCGTGAACGGCATCTTGAATTCGGCCAGAAGCGCCTTGGCTTCCGCATCCGAATGCGCCGTGGTGCAGATCACGATGTCCATGCCGCGGATATTGTCGACCTTGTCATAGTCGATTTCCGGGAAGACGATCTGCTCTTTCAAGCCCATCGCGTAGTTGCCGCGACCATCGAAACTCTTGCCGCTGACGCCCCGGAAGTCCCGCACGCGCGGCAGGGCGATGTTGATCAACCGGTCGAGGAATTCGTACATCCGGTCCTGGCGCAGCGTGACCTTGGCGCCGACCGCCATGCCGTCGCGCAGCTTGAAGCCGGCGATCGATTTCTTCGCCTTAGTCGAGACCGGGCGCTGACCGCTGATCAAGGCCAATTCCTCAACCGCGTTGGTCAGGTTCTTACGATCCGCGACCGCTTCGCCGACGCCCATATTGATCACGATCTTGTCGAGCTTCGGGATCTGCATCGCCGACTTGTAGCCGAACTGCTCGTTCAGCTTGGCCGCGATCACGTCCTTATACTGCTGCTTCAAACGCGGTGTGTACTGTGTTTCCGCCATGTCATTCATCCTTCATCGCCCAGTCACCCCGCCGGTCCACGCGCTTTCCCAAGAGGAAGCTGCGAACCGACACGGTCTTAAGCGTCGATAATTTCCCCGGAGCGTTTCGCGTACCGGACTTTCCGGCCATCCTCCAAGGTCTTGAACCCGACCCGCGTCGGGCCGTTATCTTTCGGGTCGAGATGCGCGACGTTCGACACCGCGATCGGCGCTTCCTGCTCGACGATCCCGCCCTGGCTGCTTTGCGACGGACGGGTGTGGCGCTTGACCAGATTCACGCCGCGCACGGTGACCCGACGGTCGGCCGGACGGACTTCGATGACTTCGCCTTCCTTGCCCTTGTCGCGGCCGGTCAGCACGACGACCTTGTCGCCCTTTTTGATCTTCGCAGCCATTACAACACCTCCGGCGCCAGAGAGATGATCTTCATGAACCGGCGGGCGCGCAGCTCGCGCACCACCGGGCCGAAAATACGCGTGCCGATCGGCTCATGCTGTTTGTTCAGCAGAACCGCCGCGTTCGCGTCGAACCGAATGGTCGACCCATCCTGACGGCGCACCGGCTGGGCGGTGCGCACGATCACCGCGCGCATCACATCGCCCTTCTTCACGCGGCCGCGCGGAATGGCTTCCTTGACCGAAACGACGATCACGTCGCCGACCGAAGCGGTGCGGCGTTTCGAGCCGCCGAGCACCTTGATGCACTGGACGCGGCGCGCGCCGGAATTGTCGGCCACTTCCAAATTTGACTGCATCTGGATCATTAGATCGATCCCCTTATTCTCAATGGGCCGCGCGCGACCCGCTCACAACAATCAACGCTCGATCGTCCGTAAGGCTCATCAAGCCCCGAACGCGGGAGTAAGCCAGGGTCAGGACGCGCTGTCGCTGACGACTTCCCAAGTTTTGCGCTTCGAATGGGGGCGGCATTCACGGATGCGCACCGTCTCCCCAGCCTTCACGCCATTCGACTCGTCATGCGCCATGAAGCGCTTGGACTTCCGAATGATCTTGTTCAACAGCGGGTGTTTGAAGCGACGCTCCACCTGCACGACGACGGTTTTGTCGCCGCTGTCAGAAACCACCACACCTTGCATTATCCGCTTCGGCATCGATCCTACTCCGCCCGCTCTTCCGCGCCGCGCCCGTCGGGGCCGCGCTTAACTCGCCGACGCCTGGCGCTCGCCAAGCATCGTCTTGATCCGCGCGATGTCGCGCCGAACCTCGCGCACGCGCGCGGTGTTCTCCAACTGACCCGAAGCCGCCTGAAAGCGCAGGTTGAACTGCTCCTTCTTCAGGTCGAGCAACTGATCGCCCAATTCATCGTCCGTTTTCTGACGCAGGTCTTCGGCTTTTCTGGCCATATCCTTCGTCCTCTTCCTGTCTCTCTTGCGCGACGCCGAAACGCCGCTTGCTCAGCCCAAGCCGCTTAAGCGCCCAGACGGGTGATGATCTTGCAGCGGATCGGCAATTTCGCGGCCGCCAGCTCGAAAGCCTCTTTGCCGGTCAGATGCTCGACGCCGTCCATCTCGAACATGACCCGGCCCGGCTTGACCCGCGCCGCCCAATATTCGGTCGAGCCCTTGCCTTTACCCATCCGCACTTCCGCCGGCTTTGCGCTGACCGGCACATCCGGAAAGATCCGGATCCAGACCTTGCCCTGACGGCGGATGCGGCGAACGATCGCGCGACGCGCCGCTTCGATCTGGCGCGAGGTGATGCGTCCCGGCTCCAGCGCTTTCAGGCCGATTGACCCGAAATTCAGGGCGGTGCCGCCCTTCGCATTGCCATGGATGCGGCCCTTATGGGCTTTGCGGAACTTGGTCCGTTTTGGGCTCAACATGGTTCAGACTCTCATCAAAAATCGTTTCAACGACCGCGACCCGAAGCCGGCCTTAGCCGCGGGCGGCTTGAGCCGGAGACGCGTCCGCCCGGCGGTCTTGCGCCATCGGATCGTGCTCCATGATCTCGCCCTTGAAGATCCAGACTTTGACGCCGCAAATGCCGTAAGTCGTGGCGGCCTCGGCGGTGCCGTAATCGATGTCGGCGCGCAGTGTGTGTAGCGGCACGCGGCCTTCGCGATACCATTCGGTCCGCGCGATCTCGGCGCCGCCCAGACGACCGCCGCAATTGATCCGGATGCCCAGCGCGCCCAGACGCATCGCGCTCTGCACCGCGCGCTTCATAGCGCGGCGAAAGGCGACCCGGCGCTCCAACTGTTGGGCGATATTCTCAGCCACCAGCTTGGCGTCGATCTCCGGCTTGCGGATCTCGACGATGTTCAGCGCGACGTCTTTCTTGGTGATCTTCTGCAGATCCTGGCGCAGCTTCTCGATATCGGCGCCTTTGCGGCCGATCACAACCCCGGGACGGGCCGAGTGAATGGTGACCCGAGCGCGACCGGCCGGACGCTCGATCACGATCTTCGACACGCCGGCCTGCTTCAGGCGCGCGAACAGATATTCGCGCAGCTTCAGATCCTCATGCAGCAGATCCGCATAATTCTTGCCGGCGAACCAGCGCGAATCCCAGGTGCGGTTGATGCCGAGCCTGAGGCCGATCGGATTGACTTTCTGACCCATATTACGTCTCCAGCGCCGGCCTAGGCCGCGTCCTCGCGTTCACGCACGACAATCGTGAGATTGGAAAAAGGCTTCAGGATGCGCGCGCCGCGACCGCGGGCCCGCGCCTTGAACCGTTTCATGGTGAAGGATTTGCCGACATAGGCTTCCTTCACATACAGCCGATCGACATCGAGCTGATGGTTGTTTTCCGCATTCGCGATCGCCGCCTCCAGGATCTTCTTCACATCCTGGGCGATGCGCCGACGCGAAAAGGTCAGGTCGGCCACCGCCGCGCTGGCGTCCTTGCCGCGGATCGACGAGGCGACCAGGTTCAGCTTCTGCGGGCTGATCCGGATCGTCTTCGACTTCGCCATCGCCTCGGTATCGTCCAACCGGCGTTCTGTCGCTTCCTTACCCATCGCGCTTACCCTCTTCTCGCCTTCTTGTCGGCGGCGTGGCCGTAATAGGTCCGGGTCGGCGCGAATTCACCGAATTTGTGGCCGATCATGTTGTCGGTCACCAAGACGGGGATGAATTTGCGGCCGTTATGAACGCCGAAAGTCAGGCCGACGAATTGCGGCAGAATGGTCGAGCGGCGCGACCAGGTCTTGATCACCTCTTTCCGGCCGGAAGCGGCGGACGCCTCGGCTTTCTTGAGGAGATAATGGTCCACGAAAGGACCTTTCCATACGGAACGTGCCATCTGCGTCTTCCTACTTCTTCGCGTGGCGGCGGCGGATGATGTATTTGTCCGTCGCTTTGTTCGAACGCGTGCGTTTGCCCTTGGTCGGCTTGCCCCACGGGGTGACCGGATGACGGCCGCCGGAGGTGCGGCCCTCGCCGCCGCCATGGGGGTGATCGACCGGGTTCATGGCGACGCCGCGCACTTGCGGGCGCTTGCCGAGCCAGCGTTTGCGGCCGGCCTTGCCGAGCTTGATGTTTTGTTGATCGGGGTTGGAGACGGCGCCGACGGTCGCCATGCACTCGCCGCGCACCATGCGCAACTCACCCGACATCAATTTCAATTGAGCGTAGCCGCTGTCACGACCGACCAACTGAGCATAGGCCCCGGCGGAGCGCGCGATCTGAGCGCCCTTGCCCGGCTTCATCTCGACATTGTGCACGATCGTACCGATCGGCATGTTGCCAAGCGGCATCGCGTTGCCCGGCTTCACATCGACCTTGCGGCCAGCCACCACTATGTCGCCCGCCTTCAGGCGCTGCGGCGCGATAATGTAAGCCTGCTCGCCGTCCTCATAGCGGATCAAGGCGATAAACGCGGTGCGGTTCGGGTCATGCTCAAGCCGCTCGACCGTCGCCGGCGCATCCCATTTGGCGCGCTTGAAGTCGATGATCCGATACTTCCGCTTGTGGCCGCCGCCCTGGCGACGCGCGGTGATCCGACCCTCGTTGTTCCGGCCGCCCTTCTTGGTCAGCCCTTCGGTCAGAGCTTTGACGGGCTTGCCCTTATGGAGGTCCGACCGATCGATCAGAACCAGCCCGCGGGTGCCCGGCGTGTTGGGCTTATACTGCTTGAGCGCCATAGCTCTCGCTCCCTTACCTTAACTCTTGCTCGCGCGGCCCGGCCTTAGAGGCCTGTCGTCACGTCGATGGAATGGCCCTCGGCCAGGCGAACGATCGCCTTTTTCCAATCGCTGCGCTTGCCCAGATGGCCACGAAAACGCTTGGTCTTGCCTTTGACGATGCTGGTGTTGACCGTCGAGACCTTGACGTCGAACAGGCCTTCGACCGCCGCCTTGATTTCCGGCTTGGTCGCCGTCATGGCGACCGCGAAAGTGACCTGATTGTTCTCGCCGCCCAGCGTCGCCTTCTCGGTAATGACCGGACGCACGATCACGTCATACATCCGCTCTTTAGAGACCGGCTGCTTGTTCAGATATTTCCAGCTCATCTCAGTCGAGCCTCCAAACCTTCGACCGCCGACTTGGTCAGGGCCAGAACGTCGCGACGCAGGATGTCGTAGACATTCGCGCCCTGGGTCGGCAGCACGTCGAATTGCGGAATGTTGCGCGAGGCCAAGGCCAGGTTGCCGTCAATCTCGGACCCGCCGACGACGAGCGCCGACGTCCAGCCGAGCGCGCCCAGCTTGTCCTTCAGATCCTTGGTCTTGGGCGAGGCGAGCACGGCATCGTCGAGGACGATCAGCTTGCCTTCCGCCTGCTTCGCCGACAGCGCCGTTTTCAGCGCCAAGGCGCGGACCTTTTTCGGCAGACCATGCGCATGATCGCGCGGATGCGGACCGAAGACCTGGCCGCCGCCCCGGAATTGCGGCGCCTTGGCGCTGCCATGACGGGCCCGGCCGGTGCCTTTTTGCTTATAGACCTTGGCGGTCGTACCGGTGATTTCGGCGCGTTGCTTCACCTTGTGGGTGCCGGCGCGGCGCTTGGCCAACTGATAGTTCACCATGCGGGCCAGCAGGTCCTTGCGCACCGGCTTGCCGAACACGTCCTCGGCGAGATCGATCTCGCCGGCGGCCTTGTTGTCGAGGGTGATGACTTTGGTTTTCATGATCGTCGCCCCCGATTAACTGGTCTGCTCGCCAGAAGAAGCGTCGGACGCGTCAGACGCTGCCGCCGTTTCGACCTGAGACTCGTCAGCCTGGGCGTCTTCAGCCGGGGCCTCTTCCGCCTTCACCGCCTCGTCACGGCCTTCCGGCGCACGGAACGCGCCGGGATAGGGCGCCTCGTCCGGACGAGCGCGTTTGACGGCGTCGCGGATCGTGACCCAGCCGCTTTTCGCGCCCGGCACCGCGCCTTTGACCAGAACCAGGCCACGCTCGACATCGGTCGCCACGACTTCCAGATTCTGGGTCGTGACCCGCGCGGCGCCCATATGGCCGGCCATTTTCTTGCCTTTGAAGACTTTGCCCGGATCCTGACACTGGCCCGTCGAACCGTGCGCCCGGTGTGAGATCGAAACGCCGTGGCTGGCGCGCAGACCGGCGAAATTGTGCCGCTTCATCGCGCCCGCAAAGCCTTTACCGATCGAGGTCCCGACGACATCGACCTTCTGGCCGGCGACAAAATGATCCGCCGTCAGTTCCGACCCGACATCGATCAGGGCGTCTTCGGCGACGCGGAACTCGACAAGCTTCCGCTTCGGCTCGACCTTGGCGGCGGCGAAATGGCCGCGCATCGGCTTGGTCGTGTGTTTCACCTTACGACGACCGCCGCCCAATTGCAGGGCGGTGTAGCCGTGTTTCTCTTCCGTGCGCTGGGCGACGACTTGAAGCTCATCGACCTTCAGCACGGTGACCGGAACGCTCGCGCCTTCTTCATTGAAGACACGCGACATGCCGATCTTTTGTGCGAGCAAACCGCAACGCATCGTACCGTCCTCCGGCCTACAACTTAATCTCGACATCGACGCCGGCGGCCAGATCGAGCTTCATCAGCGCGTCCACCGTCTGGGGCGTCGGGTCGACAATGTCCAGAACCCGCTTGTGAGTCCGAACCTCGAACTGCTCACGGCTCTTCTTATCGATGTGCGGCGAGCGCAACACCGTGAATTTCTCGATCCGCGTCGGCAGCGGAATCGGTCCGCGGACCTCCGCGCCTGTTCGTTTCGCCGTGGAGACGATCTCCTGCGTCGACTGGTCGAGGACGCGGTGATCGAACGCCTTCAGGCGAATGCGAATGTTCTGGCTATCCATTGCCGTTCCATCCTTGTCCAAAAAGAGAAGCGCGCCCCCAGATCAGGTCGGAGGCGCGCGTGCCTTACGTTACTCGATGATACCGGCGACGACGCCGGCGCCGACGGTGCGGCCGCCTTCGCGGATGGCGAAGCGCAGGCCTTCATCCATGGCGATCGGCGCGATCAGCTCGACTTCC